>Ga0247723_1000037_pt1 | contig 76977 bp, 67 predicted proteins | sample MSEWelMarce5H_FC_FD_189079 | JGI IMG/M metagenome (GOLD analysis project Ga0247723, IMG submission 189079) | Subsurface sediment microbial communities from gas well in West Virginia, United States - MSEEL Well Study Marcellus 5H_FC | ecosystem: Environmental > Terrestrial > Deep subsurface >...
GATCTGGAGGAGGCGGAGGAACACCTCCACCGCCCCCACCACCCGGAGGAGGGGGAGGGGAGACCCCTCCCGACGGTGGCGGAGGCACGGGACCGACTGACTCCGGAACTGGCGAGGCTTCATACCGTACGGGTACCCCTGGGGACGTAAATTTTCCTGAAACCGTAATTGTCAAAGATGAGTTCACTGGTGAAGCAGAGCTTTATGACTACATTGACGGTGTTGGTTACGTTGGTCGTGACTCGGGACTCGTGATTAGTGATGAAGATCTCCGTGCTGAGGCGATCTTTGGTAATGTCACCGACACAAAGAACAACGATGTCACCGTAGGAGACACAGACACAACGTCTACAGAAGATGAAGAGGCCAAAAAGAGAGCCGCAGCCGATGAAGCTAAGGCCGAGGCTGAGAGACAGGCTGCAGAAGCCGAAAGAGCCGCTGAGTCAGAAAGACAGCTCGAAGAAGACCGCAAAAGGAGAGCAGAAAAACTCGAAGCGGAGCGTCAGCGTAATGCCAAGCAGCTTGACATGCCTGTCGATGAGTCTAAGTACGACGTAGAGGGGTGGGAGCGACCAGACCACGATCCGAACCTTGCTCAGGAGCTTGTAGATAATTCCCAAGCCGAGACAGAAAAAATTATAGAAAAGTACGGCATTACTTCACCCGAATATAGAGACCAAGACGACAGAGCAAAGGCACTACTTACTGCTGCAGGCACTATTAAGAAACTTGCGGAGGCTGTTAAGTTTGAATATCTAACCTCAAGAATCTATCGACTAGGCAACATCGAAGTTGTTTTTTCGAGGGACTACACCCCCGAGGCAATCAAAAAAGTACTGGCGCAGGTAAAAGAACTTCAAGAAAAGTTCCCCATCAACAAGCCCGACGGATCAGTTACCCGTATCTGGGTCCACGACGGCGATGCCAAAGATCTGGCAGGAGGTCTTACTACTGCAAATGGAGACATCATTCTCCCACTTAAGGCTAGTAACCTAAACAACCCCGACTTCATCCCCGCACAAAGTCTCCCCTCACGGCAGAATCTGATGCCAGCATTTGTTGAGCTGGCGGACCGGGGCGAGTGGTTCAAGTACCCGCTCACACACGAGTGGGGTCACGCTCTCGCTATGGTGCCTGGTGGTCCGTACATCTACAACAACGTTGTACAAGAATTTTATCAATTCCTCAAAGACAACCCAGACTTTGCAGAAACTCTTGAGGGCTACGCCAAGAAAAATATTACTGAAGCAACAGCAGAAGTATTTGCTCAGTGGTACCTCCAAAATAATGGCGTCTCGGCCAGTATGGATATTCCACAAGAAGCCATTGACATCATTCTTAGCAATAAAAAGAAAGCACCCGAAGGCGCTGGAGACCTATCTACCGTTACGCTACCTGCTGGCTGGGAAATTGGCGATGAGAAAGATATAGACGTACATATCGGTGGCCTGAAGAATCTTATTAAGCTCCAGGAAGACAGGCTAGAAAACCTATCTGGTGCAGAGCCAGACGCTGTTGTCGCCATCAGTATGGATGTTGGAGAGAAGATTATCGAGCTTGAGGCAATCATCTCGACAATTGAGGACAATAAAGAGTACCTAAAACCAATAAGTGTCGTGTCATTCAGTGGCGGTCCGATCGCAAAAATAGCCCCAAGATATGGAAGATGGGAATCCAAAAAAGATGGTGTTTTGTTGCTTGTCGATTCTCGGATGTCAGTTGATCAAATCAACGAGTTCCTTCAAAATGTAGATAACTTACGTAGTAGATTTGCTTTGACTTTCATCAGACCAGAAGACTCAACCGTATTCATCACTCTCATAGATGCTAAATCACCTGCAAGTGTGGACGCAAACAAGCTCTCCCCAACAGAGGGGACAATCCCATCTATAGGAAACCCGCTTACTAGTAATCTAGTAATTTTTGCAGATGGTGCATCTACCCTTAGAGATCAACTACGCCTGTCTGCCAATGTTAGAGAAGAGAATCCCTCACATGGTGACTCTTTTGCTGCACTAAATGAGCAAGGTAAGTGGTATCTGCACGAACTTGTAACCACCTGGGCCCGGAACCTGCCAAACAATGGCAACAGAAGAACAATCTCTTCTGACCTGATCAACTCATACATAGTACAAAACGATCTCCCATATGCAGACAAGATAAATAAGAGCATGTCTACTGCAAATGTTTTTGATGAAATTTTTGCTGACGCATTCTTCTCTGGTGTGGTTCCCGAGTGGATGCCTAGGATCTTTAATGAAGCATCTATTGCTGCACTCACAGCAGATCACGAAACTTATGTACAAAAATCTGTAAAAATATTGCTAAGACTTTCTAACGGTCGTACTGTCCCGAGCCCAACTTCATCCGTACTCAGTAGCAGAGCTAGAAGACTTGTTGGTGCACTCCCCGGATTTATAGATGTGAGCGAGATTATCCCACGATCCACCACATGGACTCTAGGTATTGATAGCAATGAAATCGAGAAACTCCAGAAGGCGGCAGTCGAAAGAGAACTGGAAAGATGGAAAAACTACCCAGGAAACTTTAATAGTGGTATTAACATCAATACCATTCGACGTTGGATGAATGAAGAACATGAAAAGTTTCATAGAGAAGTAATAAAAACTAGAAACAGATATTCTAGCCCCGGCGGCTCCGTTGTCTCCTTCCCCCCAGAAACTAATCAGGCAGTCGTTGATCGGATGCTTAATCTGATCTCGTTCTTGGAAGAAAAAATGCCTATCTCGACGGGCCAAAAAGTTGTATTTTTGAATAGAGAAAGTAAATCAGAGCTGGCCCACTCATTCTATGGCCCCACCATCGAGGCATATCAAGATGTACACATGTTTGATTCTCAATTTGTGCTCGGTAATACTCTGCCACTACTTGGAGAAACTGAAAAAACTCCCTTCCACCCGCCGTCTAACTTTGTCCTGCCACAGGACATAACAACAATAATCCATGAGTGGATACACGCAAAAGACACAGACATGCCGGGGTCAGCAGACTATGCCTACAGGCCACCAAGATCTAGAAGAGAAAGAGTACTTAGAGCGCAATCAAATAAGTTGCGCAAACTCCTTAATGATAATAGGGGGTGGGCGAGTAAGTACCTTCCCTCGCGATATTCAGAAAAAACATACATGGAGTTCCTCGCTGAGCTAGGTCAGCAAGTTTTTGCTGAAGACTTCTTTGGAGCACCTAGAATTAGTCGTCCGCAGGAGCTTACGGACATAATCCGTGAGATGTACTCTCCAGAGGCTCGTGCCGAGGTTGAGGCTGCTCAGGCGCAAGGCAATTTGCCAGACCCCGACTCAGAGATGAACATGCCGGGACTTGACAGCACTGCAACTCACTACGTTGCCACAGACGGTAATTATGGGGACGCTAGGGATATTGCAATAGTGGATGCGTCTAAGTTTACTAATGACGACTGGGAGACAGTAGAAGCAGCTGACCCAGAAGAGCGCCCCGGTGTGGCTAGCATGCTTGCTTACATGCTCGGCTCTACCGGTACTCCAACACACTACGTGTCTCGGGATGGGAGTTATGGAGACGCTCGCAATATTGTATTTGTTGATGCTTCCATGTTCACCGAAGGCGACTGGGAAACAATTAATGAAGTGGATCCCAACCTAAGAGGCGAAAGAGCCACACTGCTCGAACAGATGTACAACAATGGGGGCCTCCCATCACCCGACGACGAGATGAACATGCTCAACGTTGAAGATGAAGATAGTGCCGACACGAACATCTGGGAACCAGTCTGGGAAGAGGTCGGCAGTTCAGAGATCCCCACACTTGACCGCACTAGAGGGCAGATTATAAAAGAGTACGCGTCTAAGGTTCTTGGCGAGTCTCTTGTTGAAAAGGGAATTACTCAGGAGCAGCTTGGTGAGTTCCTCTACCTCAAAGTTATGCCTACGGATGGACTAGATCTTGAGGATATCTACAGACCCCAGGAGGGTGACACAGTTGATGCTGATCTTTCTGCAGTTATTAAGGTAGATTCCGAAGGTAACTGGAAAATTGAAAAACTGAGTAGATTCCTAGATCGAAACGGTCTAGACACAGGATACGATTTCGGAGCTGTTCCTCGTGATTTTGTTGATTCCGTGATTGAGGAAAATGCAAAACCAAATGAGACACTGGCTCTCTCTGGAACACCAGACGGACTTCGAGCTCTCGCTATTGCAGCAGCATCCATTGAGCTAAAAGATTGGGCACAGATTCTTAGTGGATCTGGTCAGGCACTCAGAAAAGACATTCAGCGTGCTGTCATAGAAATGTTCCCGGGGACTCTCAATGACCCAGACCTAATTAGAGAGTTCAACAACTTTAATATGTCTGCAAAAGAGATTGACCCAGTGACGATGGCTCTTGCCGAGTCTATGTATGACATGACCCAAGAGTTTTTCCGTAGCCGGGGCATCTCGAACGTTACTATTTATCGTGGTGCCGGGAACATCCCAGAAGATATTCTTGACAATCTTGATGACGCTAATGGAGTTCTTGCCAACCAGCAGCTTGTCACATTCCCGATCTCTTCTTGGACCACGGATCAGGACATGGCCTGGGACTTTGCACAGAGCTCGAGCGACTCCGTTGTGATGAGACGTAACGTTCCCGTTTCTGAGATCTTTGCCATTCCACTTAACGGTGTTGGAACATACGGCGAGCAGGAGCTTGTCACACTAGGTGGCACAATCAACGCTGACATCCAGGATTCTTCTCTATTTAGTGAGAACAACTGGCCAGAAGATGTCCCGGTATCGCCAGATGCCGAGATGAATATGCCTAGCGTTGATGGCGAAGAGCCCTACACGATGTCCTCTAAGTCATTTGATCGGCTGCTCCCACCAGACAGCCTTAACGAAGATGATGATGTTAATCCATATCTTATGGAGGTCCCTGAGGCAGAAGAACTTATTCGCACACTCAAAAGTAACCTAGAAGGAAAAACTTTTGGACGGGATGGTCTCACTGTTGGAGAAATAACGGTAGAACCATTTGAGTCTGTTGACCGAGATGTTGATGAGCTGGTACAAGGTATTAGGTACTCTTTTGAGGTGCTACAGAACGGAGCACGTGTCGGCTATGTTTCTGAGGAAATTTATAGATATGAAGCATTCCCCGAAAAAATATATGAATCATTTAGTGTATTCCTAGAGGCAAAAAGTACTGGATTCACCACCGAGTGGCGTAAAGCAGCAGATAAGCTACACCGCCAGCTTGGGGTAGATGTGTCTGAAATATATGCTGTGGATGATGGATCTTGGTATTGGGCAATGAACGGCTATGGGTGGGTCGGAAGCGAAGAAACTCCTAGTCAGCTAGTAACATCTACAAGCGTTATTGATGCTGTTGAACAAGAAATGGACCTAGCAGAAAAAGCTGGAAGACTCGAAGACTTTAGAGCATTAAAAGAAATTAATGATCAACTTCTTGAAATGAATGGGACTAAACCATTTAACAAGGGAGAATACGTAACTCCTAGAGATATTGCTTCTCTAGTGTCAGAGGATGGTTCTAGTCTCGGTAGAACTATTATGCTTAACACGCCCTGGAATGCCGTCCTTAATATCCAAGAGGATCTCCCAGATCCCGGTGCAGAAATGAACATGCCTGACGTTCAGGGTCAAAGCAGCGAGTCAGTTAGTAAATCAAATGCTCCCGAGCCCGCGAGTGATCGCCAGTCAAAGGATGTCGCTCCTAGAAATGATGGATCCTCAAAGAGCATCGACAAGATTGATGAAATCTACCCAGCCGATATCAAAGACCCGGCCATTCAGATGATCTATAACGACGGTGGAGACCAGGTTTTTGGTGAAGAGTCGTTTAGACAGATCAATGAAGTATTTGGTAATCCGAGACACCCAGTAATTATCTATAAAGCTGTGTCGGACAATGTGAACTCTATTGTCAGAGGAAACTCAGTTACTCTATCTAAGTCCCTCGCTGAGCAACAAGCTAAAGATATGTTTTTTTCAGATTTAGATGAAGAAGAACGGATGTACCCTTTTGGGACAAAAGTTATATCTCGACAGGTTGAAGCTAGAGATGTGTTCACAGATGGCAACTCAATCCTTAACTGGGGATATGACCCGATTGACACGCTAGAGCTCCCCGATCAGGTGCCCGCTGAAACACCGGCTGCCGGTACAGTAGACAATTTCCAGGACGGAATCGAACGTATCTACGATCCTGCATCTGAGCTAGTCCTTGAGGGCGAGTCAGACGTCATGAATGACAGCGCAATTCTTAAGCAAAGTGTTGCTGATCGAATCAGAGACATCATGCGTGAGAAAGGCATCACGTGGACTCAGGCACGTGAACTACTACTAAATATGGTACTTGCAGATAAATTAAATATGAGTCAAGGCTCATTTGACGACAGCTGGCCAGATTTCGAGGACTTCCTTATGGGTGTCTCCCCAGACTATGACGCACAGAATGCCCAATTTGATGATCTAAATGTAGTCACCGCCCAATGGGGAGAGCCGCAAGTTTGGTCCGTAGATGAGTACACTAGCTGGGCCAAGCGTGCATACAACCTAGATATAGACGAGCGGACTCTAGATGGTCTTAGAGATCTTATAAAAAGAGTAGAAGCTGCCTTTAATAAACAAGAATCAGAAAATGATCAACGTATAGGAAGAACCACCACACCAAACTATCGAGGTGCCGTCTACGGAACACCAGAGGCGGAAGATGTTCTTTTCTCTCTGGCAACCTCTGGCCTACTATCTACCTGGGCCTACACCTCGGTAGATGGGGTGATTGCTCCGGCTATGCAAAGCATTGTTGCAGATATGTTTGGAGTCGAGAACAAAATAGAAGCAGACAATATTGACCGTGATTTTTATGATGAGTATATGGATTTTAAGAATGCAAATCTAACAACACTCACCGCAGCAATAGAAGCCATGTATGAGTCCACTCAAGAGTTCTTCCGTAGCCAAGGAATTACGCATGTACGGGCGCATCGAGGGATTCAACTCTCCCTAGACTCAATGGAAAATGAAGATTTGACTGATTCGGATAAGAAAATACTTGAAGATATAAAACAAGCACAAGCTAATCCCGAGTCCTTTGATTTCACACACTATCCGCTCTCGTCTTGGTCATTTGATCCAGACCAGGCAGTTAGATTTGCCAACATGGATCTGACTAAGTTTCTGAGAAGACGTGGTGTAGTCATGGTAACTATCGTCCCAATCGAAGACATTTTTTCTCTTCCCTATTTCGGCCTCGGGGCCCTAGATGAGTATGAACTTGTTCTTGTTGGAAACCAACTCAGGCTTGTCCAGATCGTAGATGTCACCCCAGACGAGTACAGAGACTACGAGAACTAAATATGTTGCTAGACTTATACATAACTGATTTAGGAGAACTTTAGTGGTTTACAATATTGACTCAGATCCAGTCAACGCCAATTGGCTACGGAGAAAGCAGCGCTGGAGTATTCCTGCGGAAAACATCGCTCAGCTTTTTGAGTATCTAGGTGTCCTCGATCAGCCACGGGAAGTTCAGTACGAAACTCTACAAAAGTTTATGGCTACAGATACATACGGACCATCCCCACTACTCCTCAAGCAGCAGGCTGACGAGTTTATTAATGGCTTTGAGCTAGAAGACGTATCACAGGAGTTGAAGGAAAAATGATCCCCGCAGAGTATTTCTATGACCCCGACGAGAACGAGGCACGGGCAGCCGAGGAGAGCACTCCGCTAAGCGAGCTCTCTGACGGCATCATCTCCATCGGTGCTGCGTATGGCATCCCTTCGCACGTGCGAGAGTTCATTCGTCGGAACATCCCCGATTCCGGGATGCCTACCGAAGAACAAATTGACCTTCAGTATGAAGGCGCACGAGAGATGTTCAATGAACGATTTAATCAAGCAATTGGTGCTGAACTAGACCCAGAAGTTGTCAACAATGGTGAAGAAATTGATCCGGAGCAATAAATACTCAATGTTATATAAAAAGGGTAAGATAGAAAGATACAACAACACCTTTGTAGCGCCTGTTCTCATGAGTTTCGGAGACACTAAAGTCAATGGCTAATTTTGTTGGCAGATCTGGATCACTTCTGCTTTTCGTCCTAGACGACAGAGGTGTAGTTGTCGATTCTGATGTAAACCTTATTGTTGCATCCGGCAAGGCTGAGCCTCTGCAAAGCTCTCGCAGCTGGGCCCCCGGAGAGTTCTCCGAAGAATCCCATGACCTAGCAGACTCGGGTCTTTCTTTTGTTGACCTATCTATTACAGCAGACGGTAGTCGGATGTACACCATCCCCAAAGCCGCCCAAGCTGAAGCTAAGAAAGCTCTTGAGTGGAGAAAAGAAGAAGGCCGTGGCGGTACGTCTGTCGGTATCAACACTGCTCGTACGCTTGCTAAGGGTGGACAGATCGGTATCGAGAAGGTCCGCCACATTTCAAAGTATTTTGCTCGTCACGAAGTTGACAAAAAGGGCAAGGGCTGGAAACCAGCTCAAGACGGGTTCCCATCCAACGGCCGTATCGCGTGGGCACTCTGGGGTGGTGACGCTGCATGGCGTTGGGCCCGTGCCATCGTTGAGCGTGAAAACAAAAAATCCATTACAGCAGACGGATACGGCATTGCCGAGGGTAGATATGACTATGGCTACCCCACAGCTCCATACGAGCTTGATGACTTTAAGGTCGCCCAAGAGGCCGAAGACATGGTCATACCAGAGTTCCTTGCTCGAGTTCGCCTCGACGGATCTGGTTTTGATCGACTCTACAAAATTGATCTCGACGGCAATGTCTATGTCTGGGATGACGGTGTTTGGGATAATCTCGGCTACAGCGGAAAAGATATCTGGGTCTATGACAATGAGCTCGACGACCCCGCAGATGCCAGAGTAGAGAAGTCGCACATTGTTATTGACCCGTCCTCTGCTATTACGATTGCAGCTCGACTCCTCAATAACCCGTATAGATTTGTTACACTGGAACAAATTGACGCAGCGGAAGCAGATCTTGCTAACGAAGCAATCCCACACATTGACTGGGAGATCGTTGAGCGCGGAATGCTCGCTGCCGGTGAAATAGATCCGGGGGACGGCATCTACACCGAAGAGGAGCGTTCCGCGAACGCCTCGAAACAGGTCCGTGACGCCACGGGCAAGTTTACAACAACCGGTTCTAGAGTTATGATCGGCGGCGACGCAAGAAGAGGTCTCGGTCAGATCACTAAAATAAATCCCGGACAAAATACCGTTGAGGTCAAACTAGATAACGGCAAGACCGTCACTGTTCCCGGTAACGCTGTAGAGGACGCTCCTGATGAGCAGTTTGACTCAACGGCTGGCGGACCAGCTGTGTCGTCTAGAATTGATACGAGCGGAATTCTTGGTGAGCCTAGAACACCAATTAATAGCGTTAAAGCTCAGCTACCTGGGACTCTCCCAGCTATGACTGACGGTGACCTAAAAGAGATGCTCTCCAATTGGCCAGCATGGGTAAACAAGCAACGATCTGAGTTCAAGCCGGCATCTTCGAGAGGGCCTGTCCCGGTTCAAGGCAAGAACAGCCTTGATATCGGTAACTGGGGTCGTTCTTTCGAGAAAGAGACTGGTAAGCAGCTCATCAAGAATGCCTACGACCACCCGCTACTGAACAGATGGCTGAATAGTCAAAATACTGCCGGCGAGTACCCAAACAGAGCTTGGTACAACCCAATTACGGCAGCTGTTAAGGGAGAGCCCGAAAAGGCTGTATCGCCAGAGACAACAGATGTTCAACCTATTTACATGGCCGTTGTTGACAAGGATGACCCTAGAGCAGTTCTCGAGCTCGTAGCTATTGTTCCTGCTAGCGACAAGTCTAGCTCCGCGATGACGTACAAGCGAAATGAAGGTAAGTGGGTCCGCGACACAAAGACCCTTCAGGATCTTAAGTCGGCTACACCACCACCAGTTGTTCCTCTTGACACAGACACACTCCAGGATGTCCTCAAGCAGGTTGACCAGACTCAAGGTGTAACAGCTTCTCTCATTATGTCTGTCCTCTTTGGGCCAACGCTTCTCGCTGCTGGCGGCCTAGACCGCAACCGTGGGAACGCAGAGAAGCTTAGAAGATATTGGACAGTTGGTAAGGGTGCTGCAAAGATTCGCTGGGGCACACCTGGAGACTGGAAGCGTTGCGTACGTCACCTATCTAAGTACATGGGTGTTCGCTCGAAGGGCTACTGCCAGCTACGCCACAAGGAAGTTACTGGTGTCTACACGGGCAGCAAACTTAACCCCGGTAACGAGAACTCGATCAACGAAGCTGGCTCTGGTATTCCCGAAGAAGTACTGTACGGGATGCCCGAGAGCATGATTCAATATGAAATCCCCAAGATCGATCTTGAGATGACTCTGGATGAGATTATCCGAGAAGAAGATGATCTATATGACGACAGCTGGGACCCCGAGGAAGAAATTGTAGAACAGCTCAGGGTTCTTGGATCATGCGATGACAGGCAGTACGCACTTCTTGCAGCTGGTGGCCTAGATCGTAACCAAGGCAAGGCCGAGGAGCTTCGTCGGTATTGGACTGTCGGCAAGGGTGGAGCAAAAATCCGCTGGGGAACTCCAGGGGATTGGACTCGTTGTGTTCGGAACCTGTCTAAGTACCTAGGAACACGCTCGAAGGGGTATTGCGCCCTCCGACACAAAGAGGTTAATGGAGTCTGGCCAGGAGAGCAGAACACGAACGAGTATGTCATCATGGCATCCGGCACACGAGTCTCCGCTGATCAAGTTCTTCGCAGTGAAGAGGAGTTCATTGCGCTCTCCGAACTGTCTGTCCGATCTGACGTACTAAAGGCTCGAGTAGCTGGTGCATACGGCTTTGTAAAGAGGGCCGGACAAGATGTAAATATCCCAACAAACTCCTTCTTCTTCCACAACAGAGCTGAAGTCCCTAGTGGGATGGAAAACACCCTGAAGAGGGAAGAGCCGTTTGATGAGGGTGAGGTTTACATTGAGGACCTTATTCCATCGCAGAAAACAGTAAACATGCGCAGAGTATCGTCCGTCTCCGGAGCAGATAAGCCAGTCATGGTTCTTATTACTGAAAACGGCCCGGTACTGATTGATGGTCACCACAGGACGGTATCTCGGATGATGTCCGGATCCAACACTATCCCCGCAAAGATATACAAGATGAGTGAGACCTACTGATGACAACAAACTACAACATCTCCCAAAAAGTGCTTGACGCACTAATTGCTTCAGGAAGTATCTCTGGGTCAAAGTTTGTCATTCCCCTTGTTATCCCTGAGGGAGTTGAGTCTGGTGACGGACGCATGTTCAAGAAGGGCTCGATCTCTATGCGGGATCTTCCTCTTCCACTTTTGTGGCAGGTCAAGACCGGAGCTGGCCACGACGGCTCTGTTGTTGTGGGTCGGATCGATCATATGGAAAGAACTGACGAAGGCATTGGTAATGCCTACGGCTACTTTGATTCCGGAGAATATGGTCAAGAAGCCGAAAGACTAGTCAGAGAAGGATTCATCCGGGGAGTTTCTGCGGACATGGATCAGTTCGAGGCGCAAGAAACAGAAGACGAAATTACTGCCGCTGAGCTTGCAAAAAACGAAAAACCCAAAAAAATTGAAAAAGAAAAACTTACCATAAATAAGGCCCGCGTAATGGCGGTTACAATAGTACCTAAGCCCGCATTTCAAGAATGCAGTATTTCGCTTGCAAACGATGACGGGGACGTTTCTCAGGAGGAAACTATGATTCCAGATGGAATTTACATCGAAGATGTAGACCCAAATGAAGCCGAAGCAGTTGTTGCTAGTGGCATGATTGCTGGTGCAATCCCCACAGAGCCACCTGCTGATTGGTTCAACAACCCCAAGCTCAGTGAGCCGACCCCTCTTACGGTTGACAACCAGGGCCGTGTGTTTGGTCACATCGCTGCTTGGCACGTTGATCACATTGGCATGGCATTCGGAACCCGCCCACCTCGTAGCCGTAGCAACTACGGATACTTCCACACAGGCGTCTGCCGTACCGCCGAGGGTGCAGACATCCCTGTTGGCCAGCTAACTCTCGCCGGTGGTCACGCTGATATTACAGCATCTGCCGCTGAGGCCGTCAAGCACTACGATGACACAGCATCCGCTGTAGCCGATGTTCACGCTGGTGAAGATCAGTATGGTATCTGGGTTGCCGGTGCACTTCGACCTGGTGTATCTCCTGAGCAGGTACGCGCACTTCGTGCCTCGGCTCCTTCCGGTGACTGGCGTCCAATTAAGGGTGGCCTCGAGCTTGTTGCTGTTTGTCAGGTAAACGTTCCTGGGTTCCCGATCGCACGCGCACGTGTTGCTTCTGGTCAGGTTATGGCTCTGGTTGCAGCTGGTGCCCACGCACTTGCCAAGCTTCGGACTAGCCCACTAGACGAACTCTCTGCCCGCATCCAGAAGCTGGAGACAGACAAGACTCAGGCTCTAGCTACTCAGCAGGATGAGCTCCGTGCTCGCTTTGCATCGATGACAGCAGAGTTCTCAGCCAAGCCAGAGCCAGTAGTTGCTGGTGGATCTCCCGACATGGCAGCAGCCTTAGAGCAGTTGCTTGCAGATAGCGTTGCGTACTCGTTCAAGGCTCAGGGCTACCACTGGAACGTCAAGGGTCAGGACTTCGCTCAGTACCACGAACTATTCGGTGAGGTCTACTCAGACGTTTACGGATCCATCGACTCAATTGCCGAGAGCATGCTCAAGCTAGGGTACGACGCTCCATTTAATATTGGACAGTGGGCCTCGCAAAACAGCATCGGTAACGGTGGGGTAACCTCCACATCTTGCCAGGCCATGGCTTATGACCTCTACATAGGTAGCGAGCAGATGGTTGCACTTCTCAAGGGTGTGTTCGACATTGCTAACGCAATGAACGAGCAAGGGGTTGCTAACTTCCTCGCCGAGAGAATTGAATCTCAGCAGAGATGGTCATGGCAGCTTGGTGCTTCTTCTGCAGAGTACAAGCAAGAAAAAGAAGAGTACATGGAGATGGAAGCCGCCGAGTACGAGCCTGGTGGCTACGAGTATGGCGAAGATATGGATGCCTACGAGTATGCATTCTCTAACCTAGAGAAGAATGGTGTGTACGAGGCATCAATCATTGCCAGTGCTTCGGACCCCCAGACCCGTGTAGATGCATTCTTTGCTGTCGCTGAGTTCGCTAAATTCACTGACGATGAGCGTAAAGAATTGGCAAAGAAAGGTTGGGCTATGCCAGATGGTGCATACCCGATCCGTAACGAGTCTGATCTAAAGAATGCAATCAAAGCTTACGGCCGTGCATCGCTCAAGGAGCAGGTCGCCACTAAGAAGCACATCATCAAGCGTGCGCGGGCTCTTGGCCTTGTTGCCATGCTCCCCGATGTGTGGCACATCAAGAATGCATCCACTTCGGAGTTCAGCATCGACAACATGCGTGAAGCTGCAGCCAAGCGGTCTAAAGACCTTAGTGATCCTGTCTTCCAGCTCCGTGCTCGCGTTGCTTCTGCCAAGTCAGATCTAGAAGATGCCCTAGAAGTGGCTCGAAAGTCTGGAAATCTAGAAGCTGTTCGTCAGGCTGAGAAGGACATCAGGGAGATCAACAAAGATCAAACTGAGATACCAACTACGCCAGGTGTAGTTGAGCGTGATGAATTTGGTCGTATCAAGTTCACCGCAAAGACTCAGCCGAGAGACGCTCGTGGTCGATTCCGCGACGTTCTTGCACGCCTCAAGTCTAATCTCGGTACCTCTGGTAGCCAGAATGTTGTTGCCAAGATTAAGGCCGCTGAGAACCTAGACAACACCGGAAACTATGCCGGAGCCGTTGAGGCAGTTGCTGACCTCATTAATACAATTGACCGCCTAGATACTGGTGCTCTAAACAAGGAATCCCTTGAGAACATCACACGTACCACTACCGATCTCGGTAAGGTCATTGCAAATCTTCCCCTCCCATTCTCTAACCAAGCACAGAAGGTTCGTTACAGTGACCTACCTCCTGCGCTCCAAGACCTGATGAAAAACATGATCACTAAGGTCGAGGAAAAGATTGGACAGGAAGACGCGGATATTGCAACGCAAGAGCTCCGTGGATTTATGTCAGGGTCTGACGTTTATAGTCAGGGCGAGGTTTCGTCCCAGATGAATAAATTGCTCAGATTGCTTACATAAAAATAATGTAATATTAGTTATTGGGTGTAGTGCCTCCACATAAAAGTGTGCGGAAGTCCCTATATCTCAGACTAACCAAAGATGTGCGGAAAGGTTCCGTGCATACTTACTGGCCCTAAGGAGAGGTACAGTGGACCACATCAAATCACAGCTGGACATGCTAGCTGAGCTCGACGACACACAGGTCGAAGATCTTCAGAACAGTATTGTCACTGAGTTTGAGTCGATGGAACAAAGCGACCCCACTCCAGAGTCAGTAGATGCCATGACAACCCTAGCGGACATGCTTGAAACAGTCCGTGGCGAGGTGTCACGTCGTGAAGTTGAGGCGCAGGAGCTTGCTGCTCGTGCGTCCGAGGCTGCCGACCGTGTACACAACGCAGAGGGAACAGAACAGGAGGAGGCTCCTATGGAGGAGACCCCAATGGAGGAAGAGACAGAAGCTCCGATGACCGAAGACATGCCTGAAGAGGACATGATGGAGGAAGACGAGAAGAAGGTTGTTCCTGCGGAAGCATCGACTGACGTGGAGGAGGCAGCCGAGTTTGCATCGGACTCCGAATCTGCAGAAGTAGAGAGCGTTGAACCAGTGACCGAAACAACAACTGAGGTTGTTGTTGAAGACGCTGTAGAGCTTTCTACCGAAACAACAGAGGCTGAGGCTGAGGTAGTAGAGGAGACAATTGTCGCCGCTATCGAGGCCGAGGTTGACACACCAGCTGAAGCAGAAGCTTCAGTTGTAGAAGAAACAACTATTGAGCCTGAATCGGCTCAGGAAGAGGCACCCGTGACCGCCGCAGCAGAAGAGGCCTTCGAGGCCCCAGCTGACCGTCGTTTCGTAGCACAGGTTGTCGAGACACCCGTGGCAATCACTGCGGGTGCTGACATTCCAGGCTACACAGCTGGCAGCACAATTGAATCAATGAGCGACGTTGCAGTTGCGATGGAGAAGCGTCTCCACTCGCTACGCCGCGTCAACGGTGGAGATGGTGAGCAGCACATTGTTGCTTCTATCGCTACCCAGTACCCTTCGGATCGTATCCTTGGTACTGACCCAGAAGAGAACCGTCAGAAGATTGAGAACGTTGTTGGAGCAGAGGCGCTTGTCGCTTCGGGTGGTTACGCCACTCCGCTTCAGGTTCGTTACGATGTCTTTGGTCTCGGTACAGCAGCACGTCCCGTTCGTGACGCGCTTCCTCGTTTCCAGGCAGACCGTGGTGGTATCCGCTACGTAACTCCTCCAGTACTTAGCTCATACGCTAACGCTGTTGGTGTCTGGACAAACGCGACCGATACAACACCTGAAGCAAACACCAAGACAAGCCTTACTGTTACGGCAGCCCAGGAGCAGACAGCATACACAGACGCTGTTACTCTGCAGATGCAGTTCGGTAACTTGTTTAGCCGTGCGTACCCAGAGCTTCTGGCCCGCCACAACGAGCTTGGTCTAATCCAGCACGCTCGTGAGGCAGAGCAGAACATCCTGAGCCGCATCGGTACTGCTTCGACGGCTGTTACAACCACAAGCCTCATCGGCTTTGGTCGTGACTTCCTCGTTCAGATCAAGCGGGCCGCGTCGGCTTACCGTACGCGTCACCGTATCGACCCAAACACACAGCTTCGTGCGATCATCCCTTCGTGGGTGTACGACGCTATGTCGGCTGACTTGACCCTGGCTATGCCTGGTGACTCAACAATCAGCGTGGGTGCTTCGGAGATCAACGGCTACCTCGCTTCGTCGAACGTATCGCTCGTTGCTTCGCTCGATGGTACGCAGTTCGCTTCGCAGTCGGGTTCGGGTGCTGCTCTCCAGGAGTTCCCAGACTCGTTCGTTTGGTACCTCTTCGCTGAGGGTTCGTTCATCTTCCTCGATGGTGGAACACTTGACCTCGGAATCATCCGTGACTCCGGTCTTGTCGGCACCAACGACTACAAGATGTTCGTTGAGACCTTCGAGGGCGTTGCCTTCGTCGGTACCGAGTCGCTTGCTATTACGTCGACCATCTCGGTCAACGGTGTAGCTGCAGCTCTCCGCGACACAACTGGTGGCGCTACTGCTGCCGCCGTCGAGTACTAAACCTCGACAAATCCCTGTGGAATCCTGGGGGGCTTCGGCCCCCCAGGTATCCCTCAAATTTTTACCTAAGGAATAACACATGGCTTTCCCCAAGACTGGCGTTGTACCAGCTCCAAAGATTGTACCTTCTGCTTTTGGTCTTCTTGTTGTAGCTAAGCCAGAGAACTCGGCTGATGAGGACATGTGGACCCGTGGATTCTCTCAAGAGTGGGAGACCGAGCTGTCTGCAGGAACAAACTGGGACGATACAGACACCACAGACGACGAAATTTTTTCTGAAGCAACACCAACTCGCCACACATTTATCAAGCCATTCTTTATTGAAGCAACTGAAGACATCTCCACGCTGGGGTTTCGTGGTCTAGATCGTATTGGTCGCATCTCGCGTCAGCTTGAGGGGATCACTCAAAAGGCTATGGAGCAGGAGCTCTGGAGCGGTGTTATTCGTCGCACAGAGACCCACGAAAACCTGAGCCTCAACGATGCTTCTGCCACGCTCGTAAATGGAACGACAGCACTTACCGCAAGGCGTGCACTTGCTACTCTCGAACAGCTCATTGCTGAGACCTCCCCCGCTGGCGAGCAGGGAATCATTCACATGACACGTGACATGGCTGCTCTTCTCTCGAGCAGCAGTCAAATGTTGTTCCACAACAAAGAAATTGACCACCTACAGACAATGGGCGGAACCCCCGTCATTATTGGTAGTGGCTACTCTGGAGCTGGTCCAGTAGGTGTCACAGGTGAGACTGCGAGTCTTACCAACAAATGGATGTACGCCACAGGCACTGTCAAGACCTATCTTGGCAAGGTCGATGTCGTCAACGACAATCTAGCGCAAGCATATGATGTGTCGGGTAATCAGAATGACATGAAGCTCAAGGCGATCCGCTCCGCTGCGGTTTACTTTGATTCTTCGATACACCTCGCAGTACGAGTCGACCTAACGACTTAGACTGTATAATAATAATAACCACCAACCCAAAAGGAGAATAGCTTCATGGCTACTCAAGATTATGCTGCTAGCATCCAGGGTGTATCCATTCGTGTTACTCGCCTGGACGCAAACGGCAACCTACTAAACGGAGCCGGTGATTCATACACCACATCCGCATTCATGCGTGTTTCTTTCACGCCTGAATATGAAGAAGGCGACGAAATTACCGAAAAGTCGGCTAACGGCTCGGTCTGCGTTACCTACAAGTCCCCCGACACTCTCAAGCGTATTACCATGGAGCTCGCTATCTGTGAGCCCGATCCAGAGCTCACAAACCTGATCTCCGGTGGTCTTCTTCTTCGTAAGAACCTTGGTACATTCGCATCTCCCGACAACAAGTCAATCGGTTGGGCTGCCCCCGCCGTTGGTGATGACCCCGCCGGTTACGGTGTGGCCATTGAGACATGGTCGCACGCAGTCAAGGATGGAAAGCGTGCCAGCACACTTCCCTACTTCCACTGGGTATTCCCATACGTCAAGCTTCGTCAGTCGGGTGACCGCGTCATTGAGAACGGTCTTCTCGCTAACACATTCGAAGGCTATGGACTGGGCAACCTTCTGTTCGGTGATGGCCTCGACGATCGCTGGGAGTTCCCAACGGCTGCCGGACGCCCCTACTCGTACGCACGTACAAACTGGGCACCGACCGGTCGCAACGGTTTCTACACCTGGCACGGTGAGCTAAGTTCTTCTGTTTCAAACAAGTTGAGAGAAGATGGCCTGGTTACACTTACCACTGCACAAGCTCACAACTATGCTGCAGGAGAGACTGTAACAGTCACTGGTGGAACCAAGACAGTGACTATCACAGGTGCTACTGCAGGGTCCCCAACAACTGGGTCGGTTACATATGCTGCTGCCAACACCAGCACTAACGCTCTTGTAGTCGGAGACACTGTTGTTGTGACCGGAGTCACGCCAGCTGGCTACAGTGGAACATTTGTAGTCACTGGTCGGACAAACTCTGACTTCACTGTAGCTAATGCAACAACTGGTGTGGCAACCGCTACGTCTGCCACTGGTGTGGTTAACACGTTGGTCGGTCTGACTGGAACATTTGAGATTGCTGATGTCCCAACAGACACAACCTTTACATATGTATTGGCTGGATCCGCCATTAGTACAACAGCAGTTAGCCCGGTTGGTACAGCGGTCGTCGCACCGGACAGCCGTGCTGTTAGTGTCCTGCCAAACCCAGATGACCCAGGAACATACAACGTTCCCGGTAACATCAACTACAACGCAGATGACGCTATTGACTACGTCATCCTATCGACTGAGAACCCTTCGTCGTAGTAGATACATAAGGAGGACGGGTGGCGCAACAATAGGTGTGCCACCCGTTCTTACGTAAGAGAGAGACATACAAATGCCATCATCAGGACTTTGGGTTACCGTAGCTGAGCTAGGCCCCGAATGGGAAAATTCTGACTACGCTGAACAAGCAGTTCAGTCGGCTTCTTATGTGATGTGGGCGCTCTCAGGACGGAAGTACTCTGGGGTAACTACAGTCACTGAGCGATATGTTCGGTTTGCTCCACTCATTAATACTCGACTGATCCAAGAAGCAGCGATCATCAACTCAAGAATTAATAAGGCTCTTCAAATTGTTGAGCCATGGGTTTCAGCTGAGACACGAATCCGACTCAGAGGCCAGCCCGTACAAGAAGTTGTAACTGTAAGAAATGTTGGCGGAGAGATTGTAAACCCGAGCGCCTACTATTTGGTGGATCACTCAACTGTACAGTTCTCTGAGGGAGCTCTTATTGTCCCCGCAGATATCGAGGTCAGCTACACATACGGCACAAACCCGCCTCCCCTGGGCAAGATGGCTGCACGCCGTGTGGCCATCGAGTTTGTCAAGCTCTGGGAAGGCGACGAAGACTGTGCTCTTCCTCAGCGAGTAACCTCAGTCACTCGACAGGGTGTCACGTACACACTTCTTGATTCTCAAGACTTCCTACAAGAGATGCGTCTTGGTATCTACGAAATTGACCTTTTCCTGAAGGTAATTAACCCTAATAAAGCTCAGAAGAGATCTAAGGTCTTTTCTCCCGACATTCCTAAGGCTCGTCGTTACACCCCGAAGCCGCCTGTTTTTGCGGCAAGTGCTCGGGACATGGTGGTAGCTAAATCTGGTGTAACTACAAAAACAATAACCAAGGCTTCCATATCTGCTGAGTTTTTGACTTCCCCTTGGACTCTAGAGCTCGTAATTAGAAACTGGGGCGAGTCTAAGTCAAAAACAATAGCGGCTGGCGCAACATACGACGCCACAAATATCACCTTGACTGTTTCTTATACTGACGCTCAAGGCGTTCTCGGATTCTCAGATCCTGGCTCATATGATCTATATGCGATTAATGGGGCCACTACGTCTCATCTAGCGTCTGGTAACCTTACGATAGATATGACTAGTTATTAAGGGACACCATGGTAAACAAAAATATTGACGTATATGACATTGATCCAGATGCATTTAGCCTAAGTAACATGATGCAGGGCGTCCTGGATCGAGTAATTTCTCTCTACGAGTCGTACGGTATGCCGCTGCCTACTAGACGCTATTGGACTATGGGTACCCCCGCGGTGGACTGCGAGCAACTAGTTGTGAGTTTTGTTCAGATGTACCTCGGTGCTCCGGGGGATGAAGCAGCTACACCACAGAGGTGTCACGTCCCGAGAAGTGCTGTTGTTACTGTTTCTGTTGTACGACAGATCCCCGTAATAGGGACAAGTGGCCGCACTCCGGCTGGAGAAAAGATTCAAGACTATTCTGTATGGTCTGCCCTAGATGCGTGGATCCTTATGGCTTCCGTAAATCTTCTAGATCAGTGGGAAGAAGGTGGCTATGGACCAGGTGTTATTGCCACACTTAACTCCGTCGAGCCTCAGGGTGGATATCAAACTATCAACCTACAAATCACGATGGCAGTCCCCTAGGAGATCTGATGATAGAAATTGAAAGAACACTATTAGTTCAAAACAAACCAGATCTAGATAATTTTCTAAATAATCCCCAGGGTGAAGTTGGTCAGTGGCTCAGGAAACGTGGCCACATGATGATGATGGCTGCCAAAGCTCAGGTCCCAACAGGAACTGGAAAACTAAGGGCCTCTATTAAAATGATCCACAGCCGAAATGGGTTGGGTCAATATATTGACATAGGGTCAAATCTTAATTACGCCCTGTACGTTCATGAAGGCACCCGGCCCCATGAAATTGTCCCCGAGAATAATAAAGTTTTAAGGTTTTCTGGCGGAGGTCGGGTTATCTATACGCACAAAGTAGAGCACCCCGGGACACGTCCTAATAAATATTTGTCGGACCAACTCTGGATGTTGAAAATCTAGTACAATAAATATGAGGAAACTCCTCAATGACATTACTAGAAAGAAACTAAAAAGATGGCTAGATTTAAAGACTTTGGATCTTCTGTTGGTGTAGATCTTGACGCAGAACCAGTAAAGTTTAAGCTTTACGACGAAGAATTCACTTGTGTACCTCAGGTACAGGGGAAGGTTCTTCTCGAGCTTGTCGCCGAGTCCTCGAGCGAAGACGCTGTTCGTTCTTCTGCTGTTATCGACAAGTTCTTTAAGTATGTCCTAGAAGCGGAAAGCTACACTCGATTTGACGCACTTGTGCACGATAAGCACAAAATTGTTTCGGTTGAGACCCTAGCGGAGATCACTGGCTGGCTTGTCGAGGAGTACACGAACCGCCCGGAACAGCAGCCAGAGGCTTAGTCACTTGGGCTATTGACCTCTGGCCATACGTAAACGGAAAAGCTCTTGTGCACGGACTAAATTTATTACAGATGAATGCATCAAATATGGTAGACGTCCTGCACTACTTTTTCGAAGAAGACATGTTTTATTCCAGTGCCGAACAGGCCGAGGCTCGTGATGAGACTCGAAAGAAGATGTACTCCCAGATGTACGGGATGACATATAAATATGCTGGAACAAAGTCAAACCGTTCCGGTTCTACAACATATGGGGGAGAAGCTTATGACTTCTCTGACGATGTACCGGTGACTGAAGACATTAAGCCGTTCAACCCCAAGAAGAACCCCACAAAATCATTTATTCCGCCTACGCAGATGGATCCCGAGTCATCAAGACCATTTGGCATTGATCTAGACGCCCCCCTGAGATAAGAGAGAAGGTGAGCCATGGCTGTTGTTGGTAGCGCTAATCTTATAGCGCGAGTACTTACCGACCGAATAGATGAAGATCTACGTCGTGGCTTTTCCGACTCTAATCTCAAGGGGACGCACATCCAGGTCCGTCGTGCCGGAGAACGAATAAATAAGTCACTCATGGACACCTTTAGAAATGCTAGAGGTAGAAATCCATTTGAAAAGATCGCTAATGGACTCAGGGAACTAGCCCCGGGGGCAGAAGCGGCTGCGCTTAAGTTTAGATCTTTGACAAGAGCAAACCTTACCCTAGGAACTGCCCTAAACGTACTACTTGGTGGTCTATTTAGCGTACTCGGCGGGTTAACGTCTCTAGCAGGTGCGGCAGGAGGTGCGGCCGCTTCGTTAGGTGTTGTAGCAAATGGGGCATTTGCCTTAGTCGCTGGAATGATAGCAGCCTCGGTGGCCCTCCGAGGGGTTGGTAGGGCTCTTGGGGCCCTTAATAGGCAGTCTGCAGGGGCAGCTGACAATACTAGACAGGTGCAGCAAGCCGAGCAGGCTCTCGCACAGACTATTGAACGTAACCGAGAAACATTAATCAATGCAAATAACGAGGTTCGTAGATCTCAGCTTGCCCTGAATGAAGCAATTAAACAGGGCCAAGAAGAAATCCAACAACTTGGGTTCGATGCCGAAGAAGCTGCTCTTTCTGAGAGCAGAGCTGCCCTCGAGCTAGACAAGGCTCGAGAGATACTTGCTCGTACCCAGGACCTTCCGCCAAACTCTCGTGCCCGCAAAGAAGCCGAGCTCGCTTTCCAAGAAGCAGAGCTAAATCTTCGAAGAGCAAAAGACAGATCTTCTGATCTCAATGAAGAGCAGGATCGTCTCGCTAAGACTGGAGTCTCTGGTACCCAGGTAGTTATTGACGCGACGAACGACTTAGCAGAGGCAGAAGCCAACAAAGCAAGAGTTGTTAGAGATGGAATTAGGGATCAGATCGCGGCTCTTGATGCACTCACCGCTGCGCAGGAGAGAGCAGCTGGTGGGGGTGGAGCAAACCCACTTGAAGGACTCAATGAGGCTCAAATAACTTTTGTTCGGTTCTTGCAGTCAATTCAGCCTAGGCTCAAGGAACTTAAAGCCGCCATTTCTGGTGCGTTTCTCGTTCCTCTGCAAGAGGCAATTACAGTCTTAGTAGACAAAGCACTTCCCACCATTGAAACAGGAATGGTAAGGGTGGCCGGAGCAACCGGAACTGCAGCGAAGTATTTTGCGAATGCTGTGGCCGATGGTACAAACCTAGCTAACTTAGGAAAAGTTTTCGAGAGCTCGGGAAAAATTATTGAGATCTTCGGTAAAGCTGCCGGAAGCCTATACGGGGCTCTTCTCTCTGTAATGGTAAATCTAATACCTGCTGCAGAACAATTTGCAAACTTCCTAGACTCTACGTTTGGAAAATTTGACGCCTACATGAAGGACGTCAAAAATCAGCCAGCTATTACAGACTTTTTTGAGCGGTCCAAAAATGCTCTTGCAGACTTCGGTGAGATTTTCGGCAACATCTTTGGTGGCTTTGGGAAGATCATTAACGCCAACCTGGGTCCAGGTACTGGCGGTCAACTTCTTCTTGATTGGCTAAAAGAGTCAACTCAAAGGTTCCAGGATATGGACTCCACATTTGATGGAGCCGGCGGTATGCGCCAGTTTTTCCGAGATGTTGCTCAAAATACTAAGTCCATTATGCAGTCGATCGGTGCCCTGCTTGGGGAACTGATCAAACTCGGGGCTAATCCGGCTATCGGCGAGACTTTTGACATTTTAAAGGCCGGGGCACCCTTTATTGGCATAATGGCAAAAGAAGCCGTTGAATCAGGCCCGGCAATGGCAAACTTGATTGTTGTTTTGTCCGAAATCGGATCACTTCTTGCTGATTCCTCGGTGGCCGATGCTTTCTTCCAACCAATGATTTTCCTTGCGGAAAAAGTCAGAGATGTCTTAAAGAACGAGACAGTCCAAGCAATTCTGGATGTGCTAGGGCCCATATTTGGATTTATAGCTGGTGTCGGCGTTATGGCCCAGTTGGCTGGATTTCTTGCTTTAGTTGTTGTTGGGAAAGTTATTCCCGCGTTTGCCGCCCTAGGCAAGGTGTTTGCTTTCATAGCTGCAAACCCAATAATTGTTGTTCTTGCTGCTCTTGCTGCTTTAATGGTTTATTTGTATACCACCAACGAAGAGTTTGCTGCGTCACTCAATCAAGTATTTAGCGAAATCTCTGCAGCATTTAGTGGGGTAATGTCAGAAATTGGTCCGCAAATAGCAGCGGCTTTCTCTGAGCTAGGCCCAATTCTGGCTGATCTTGCCCTCGCACTTGGAGAGGTAATACTAACTATTCTCCCGCTTCTGATCCCGCTTATTCAAATAATTGCCCCGCTAATTGGCTCACTAGTCGAGCTGTTCGGTGGGCTAGTTACTATTTTGGCTGGCGTTCTTCTCGATACGATCAATGCGCTATTGCCGACCCTTGAGCTTCTCGTCAAGTCATTTGGAGACATAGTAGTTGCCATTATGCCTCTAGTTAAGGATTTACTTGATGCACTGGTTCCGGCCTTCCTTGAAATCGTTGAGGCTATCCTGCCACTTATCCCAATTCTTCTTGACGCTCTTCTTCCCGTATTTAATCAATTGGTGGAAGCTATTGTTCCAGTAGTTCTTCAATTGGCTGAGCATCTTATTCCGGTGATCCAACAATTAGCAGAATTTATAGGACCAGTAGCTGCGATAGTTGCTGAAGCGATTGGACAGCTAGCTCCAATATTCCTCGGTCTTATTCAACAGATGATGCCACTTGTTGGGGTTATTATTGACACACTTATTCCGGCATTTATGGCAATAGTAGATGCTGTTATGCCTGTAGCTTTGAGTATCATAGAAGCGTTGCTTCCGGTAATTATTCAGCTTATGGACGCTCTTCTTCCACTAATAACTATGATTATTGAAGCCCTAGTACCTGTATTTTTGATGCTCGCAGAGGCAATTGTTCCACTAATCGAATTGATTCTTCCGCCACTAGTTAGCCTAATTGAGATGCTTATGCCAGTTATTCAATTGCTTGCTGATCTTCTAATAGGGCCCCTCTCCTTCGCCATCGGAATTCTATCTGGGCTGTTCAAACTCCTGACTGGAGACTTTGAGGGTGCCGGTAAGGTATTTGGTGACGTATTCCAGGGGATGCTCGACTTTGGTAAAAAAATTGTTAATGACCTCATTGGTATCTTTGAGGGAATGATCAACTTCGTCATTGACGGATTCAATAGAATGATCGACTTTATTAATAGTCTAAAAATTGAAGTACCCGACTGGGTCCCCCTTATTGGCGGTCAGACCCTGAGCCTAAATATCCCTCGTATTGGGAGGGTGTCAATCCCGCGTCTTGCTGAGGGTGGAGTGGTCCCCGCCCGCGCCGGAGGCACCCTTGCTCAGGTTGCCGAAGCGGGTCGCCCAGAGCGGATCGAGCCCCTCGATGCAAACGGTATGTCTAAGCGTGACCGATTCATTGTCGATCTGATTAAATCTCAACAGGGTGACCAAAAAGGTATTAATATTACAGTAAACCCATCACCGGGTATGGACGAACAAGCACTGGCACAGGCCGTGTCTCGTCAATTGGCTTTCGAGATGCGTAGAGGTTCGGTTTACTAATGGCTAGGCAAAATCTACTTACCAACCCCAACTTCTCCCTTAGTACTGGGTGGAGGGGGCGTGAAGGTGCCACAATCCTCTTTACTCACTTCCTCGGTCGAACCTGCGTAGAGGTGACAAAGAAAGATACCCCCAAATCTGGCGTCGAGACAATTGACTACATTCCTATATTACAAAATCCAGCAAATCTTCCATATGCATATTCTGCCTATATCTATATTCCAACAGGTCAGCCCTCAGGAGAGTTTGTTGTCTCTATTGAGTGGTACACGTTTAGCTCTGGCACATACACCTCAATCCTAGAGACACAGTCTGATCCAACAGAACTCAGCTCCGGGATTGGTGAGTGGACCAGACTAACTCAGGTGACTGCAGCACCTAACAACGCGACCCATGCAAAGTTCCGCATCTACCAAACACAGACGGGGACAAATGAAGCAAAGTTCCTAGCGGACTACGCCCTATTTGAGCAGTCAAGCTTTGTTGGTGGATTTATTGATAATCTTACCCAGGCACAAGAGACGCAGATTGTTGACCGAGCACTTTCGATATATGAAGACGACTCTCACATAACTAAATTGCAGCTCAATGCTGATGTTCAGATTGGGGATTTTGTCTTCAATACGATTGATGAAGATCAGATTATCTGGATTTGCACAGACATTGAGGGATGGTGGAATACTGCCACACCCGAGACACCCAACATTCCTCGAGGTTTCCAAGACGGATCTTACGACGTATCCGGGAGATACGCTGCAAGAGATCTCACTCTAACGGGAGTATTCATTCCACAAGGGCCAGGCGATGTGGGAGTTGGACGACAGAAACTGTTGGCGGCAATTGATCTAGTTCGTCAAGGTGCTTGGCTGCGGACAAGTGAGGAGCCAACAAGAGCATCTTTTGTTCGCCTCACCGGTAGACCGCAAATTCAGACAGTAAATGCTCGAGGCCGAACAGAGTTCTCGATTGCTCTTCGTGCGGGTGACCCAATTAAATACAAGTGGGATGACACCAAAATTGATGGAATTAGTTCTCAAGAAATAGATCTTGCGTCGGAAGCTCCAGACGATTTTGGAACTTTGAGCATCATCAATGAAGGCGATGCTACGGTAACGGCAAAGCTAATTTTTACCGGCCCGCTAGGTTCTGGGTCTACTGTAGAGGTCTATCACGAAAACAGTGGTACAACTGAGGTGATGACACTCATCGAGCCTCTCCGCAGTAACGGTGCCGTCGCTACAGTGACTGACGTCGAGATCACAAACAATGTTGCTCTTGTTACTACAGAAGAAGCTCACGGTCTATCTATTGGTGAGGTTGTGTCTATTGTTTCTACAATAAATGACGATGTTAACGTCAGTTCAGCCACAATTTCTTCAGTTACGGACACACTTCCATACACTCTGAGCTACACAATCACACATCCCGTCGATGACTTCCCCAAAGAAACTTCTGGCGGGACCGTTAATCTAGTATCAAAAGACGTGATGGTAGTGGACAACTACCACAGAAATGTCACACTAAATGGCGATGAAACAGGCTACAGATCAAAGCTAGATACTTTGACTGATTGGATAACACTCGAGCCTGGTCTAAATACTTTTACCTTCACTGACAGTATTGATCCGGATTCTGTAAGACTTAAATACTATGACGGAACTACAAATAAAATTACGCTAACAACAACAGATTCTCATTTTCTTACTCAAAATAATGTTATATCTATTGAGTTTCCTACATATGCAGAAATTGCATTTAAAGAAGTTACTAGCAATATAGTCACTATTACCACAGCTAACTCACACGGATTTTCTGTCGGAGATCAAATAGAGGTGAGTACAACCCTAAGTACCACCGTCACACAAAAAGAGATAACTTCTAATACTGCCACCCTTACCGTGGCAGATGGCTCAGCAATTTCTGACAATGATGTTGTCTCTGTGTCGATCCCTGCTACTGCTCAGGTTATAGCAAAGAGTCGTTCGGGGGACTTGATAACTCTTACTACCTCAAATGCCGCCACTGGCCACGGATTCTCCAATGGAGACGAGGTGACAGTTGGATTCCCGCTAAGTGCACTAGCGACAAATAAGCAACTTATTGACAATGTGGCAACTATTACTACGGCCCAGAACCATAACTTTGTGCTGAATGATGAAATAAATGTAGCATTTCCGGAGACAACCAGTGTCAACCAGAAAACTGTATCTGACACCCAGGTAACCCTCAGGACCGCCACGGATCATGGGTTTTCTGTGGGGGACAGAATCACTGTTGCACTCCCCACGGGATCAGCGGTCACACTAAGTGACTCTAGAAAATATGGTGGTGCAGCATATCTAGGTGTGACGTTTATACAGTCCTCGGGTGTAACTAGAACTCTAACTACAACTGATCCCCACAACTTTGCAGCAGGAGATCAAATTTACGTTGCAAGTATAAATACCGACTACAACGGAACACACACCATCATCAATACCCCCACCACCACGACACTTACATATGATGTGACTGGTGGAACTTCTATAACTAATGCGTCACCGATCTCCACTGACGGAATAGGTACCGTAACAAACACCACTACGAGCTACCGAGTAACACTCAATACCGCAGCAGCACACAACTTTTCAGTTGGAGACTCGATCTTGGTGGGTGTTGGACTCCCGACTACAGCCACTATAACCAACAGACTAGCCAGCTCTACTGAGTGCACACTCACATCAGCTGCGCACAAATACAGCGTTGGTGAAGTGATCACTGTGGCCCTGACGGGTTCTGGTGTAGATAGGTACAACGGAACATTTGCTATCTCTGCTGTGGCCACCGACACGTTTACTTATGTGTTTGCTGGAGCTAGTGAATCATCTATCGCGGCCACTGGCTCGGTAACTAACTTGACGATCCAAAATATCTACAATGGAACAAAAGTTATTGATACGGTCCCGACTAATAGTTCTTTCACCTATTTGGTTTATGGACAAGACTCGTACACAACGAGTACAAAGGCAGGATCTAGTGCATCTATCTCTAATCTGACGAATACTGCACTTAATGGAACAAATTTAGTTCTTACGGCAGCTTCCGGTACGACTCTTCAATACACAAGGACGGTTTAGTAAATGCCTAGTTTTGTTTTTGGTGCTGGCGGCACAAGTAACAATGGTGCTAGCTATACGGGTGATGTCTGGGTTCGCTCATTTGCTGGATATGCATCTGGGTTCAACAACAACATCTCTGGTGCTGGTGTGGTTGTCTATGACAGCATTACTATTAACGGCACCTACAGTAATGCCTACCCCACGTACTCGGATGGCTATGCGTATTTGAACAGGGCCGGCGGCGGCTTTATGTACTTTAGCCGTTTTCAGGGTAACGGCGGGGTGGTTACAGACAATACAGGGTATTCGTGGACCAATGGTGGGCTCCAAGGCACCGTCACATGGTCGACAGTCCCCGCTGTAATTAGCGCCCCAACCGCTACAGCAAGCACTACGGCTCAAGGTACTGTTGCTCTTTCGTGGACCGCTCCCAACAACGGTGGCGCTACAATCACGAACTACAGAATTTTCTTCGAGACAAGTGCTAATGGTTCTACTGGCTGGTCTGGTAAAACAGAGGTAACAAAATCAACAAGTACGTCCACAAGCCATACGGTCACCGGTCTAACAGTCGGAACTTACTATCGATTTTATGTAAATGCCGTAAACTCGCGCGGCACAGCAAACTACTCGACAGTTTCTGCTGTCCGCCAAGCCCCCGGTAACCCGGGAGCACCGACTGCTCTTACGGCCACAAAAAGTACTGCCGCTGTTGGGTCAGTGGTTCTCGGCTGGACCGCCCCGTCAGTGGTATCGAGCGGTATCACTGGCTATAACGTCTACGCCAGACTTTCTACTGGATCTAGAACAAGGATAGCTACTCTCACAGGGCCAACAACCTCTTTTACTGCAACAGGCCTAGTGCAGCGTGGCAGCTATACATTCGATGTGGCCGCTCGAAGCGCATTCTCAGACACCAATGCAACTGAGAGTACGGCATCGGCCACGGCCACCGCCCAGGCATCTGGTGTTTCGTCCCCGCCACTGAACTTGGTTGTTACTACTGGTGGTCTGGAAAATCAGCTTGTACTCAACTGGAGTGCCCCCACTGATACGGCAAGTGACCTCCAAGGATATTATGTGTACCGATCTACGGGGACCTTGGCTGCAACAATCTCTGGTTCAACAACAACAGCTACTATCACTGGGCTGATTCCCGGGCAAAGCTATGGTTGGGATGTTCGTGCAAGAACGACGCTTTCGGAGACACTTTCTACATTTGGTGAAGCATCGACAATCATATATGGTGTCCCCCTAGGAGAGCCAGACGCACCCACAATGACGTCCCTAACGGTACTGTCAACTGTTGCCGGAGCAGCCAGACTTGTTTGGATCCCAAGCCCAGCGGCTGTTTACGCCAAAATCTACCGCACCTACCCGGATGGCAGCGCCTCGGACTCACTAGTTGCATCAGTCAAAGGGACAAGCTACGTCTTCTACGGCCTAAACCCCAATACTACGTACTACTACAAGATGTCGTCTGTCAGCTCTACTAGTGAGGGACCGAAAACCTCGTCCTCTTTGTCTGTCACTCCGCTATCTACATCAGTACAAACCATTACCACCGCCTCGACTGTCACTAATACATCAAACTCGGCAGTTTTTAATGGGACATATTTTGTTTCAAGTATTTTGGATGCTCAGCGATTTTCATATCTTCGAACAGCTTCAAATTTGTCCTCTACAGCAATTCCCGAATCATTTGGTGTACTGAGCAACCGAACAGGTGATGATCTTAGTGGAACATTTACAATATCTACGGGATCTCCAACAAGTAATCAATTTACTTACACAAGCACACCTTCCTGGGGCACTCAGAACATCCCTACAACCCCCGTGAGTGTGTCGGTCACTAATAACACCAGTGCGAGATTTAATGGTGTATATACCGCACAGTCTGACGCAAGCACAATTACGTACTCGGTAGCCGCGGGGTCTAATGTCTCGAGCAGGGCTGCTTCCGGGTCTGTAGTAAATCAAAGTAACAGCACATATAACGGTGTATTTACCATTACGGAGGCAACAGAGACCACCTTTACATACCCAGCGGCTGCAAGCGGCTCCGATCAAGAAACTACCGCATCGGCGGGGGCGGTGGATAATCTCACCAACAGGACCATCTACAATACTGACGAGACTCTTGTTACAAGTGTCCCAGCGTACAACAGGCTGGTATATGACGCAAAACCTTCATTTGTAAACAGATCATATGATTTTGCGACTAGCACTGCGGACTCCGATCCTGGAGATGGGAAGATTAGATTTAACAACGCCACTCTTGGGTCCGTGTCTTCGATCTATATCAGCAACAAGGACACCAGCCTTGCTAGCCAAGTAGCTTGGTATCAAATGTGGAATGATGGGCTATCTGTCACCAATAAGGGTAAGTTGATTGTCGCGAACTCTTCTGGGCTGTGGAGCTTTACCGTATCCGGAACAGTAGTTTCAGCTAATGGCTACTACAGAATCCCGGTGTCCTCTCCGGTGGGAACTTCTGTCCCCGCTGCTGGGGCCGTAGCCGTGGCTTTTGTTCCATTTGGATTCACGGATGCCCCCTACAAGTTCAGTACCAGCACAACTGTTGGCGACCCAGGTAGCGGGTACATCAGATATAACCAATCTTCTATACAAAGTGTTACTCAGTTGATCATCGACAGATATTCCAGTGAAACTAGCCCGGTTGATAGATTGAACTGGATCAATAGTTGGTATAATCCGCTGTTCTCATCAACACAAACAGGGCGAATCTTTATTAGAAGTCGCAATACTATGGCGGAGTTCGCCCTGACTGGGGATGCTGTTTATAACTCCGGAGGATCCTACTTTACTGCCCCCGTCACTTGGAAAGCAGGAGATGCGGGAATTTTGGCAGCTGATTTCCCTGTATTGATTACTTTTGTTCAAAGTAAAAATGCGGAGCTATATCAGCCGTACGGGGACGTACGAAAAGCTAATAGTATTGCAAACCTGGAGATACAATACCGCTCCGGTTGGCTTGGCTAGTGTAGAATAGAAATATCCACTAGGAAAGACTTATGACAGACAACACTATTGCTTCTCCGGTATACCGGTATTTCACGGCCGATCTTTTGACGAATAGAATTCTCGAAGAGATCCCATTTCGTGGTGTGTCATACGAACGTACTATCAAGGGTGCTGGTGCTTTTCAGGGTGCTATTCCGGTAATTTCTGCTACAGACAATCTAGATCTGTACGAAAACACCATGCCTGGGAACACCGCGGTTTTTGTTGTTCGTAATGATATTTGTGTGTGGGGCGGAATCATCTGGTCTCGCTCGTACAACATTGTTGATCGAGTTCTCCAAATAAATGCGGCAGAATTTACGAGCTACTTCTATCACCGTAGAGTGTGGAAGACGCTCACCCAGGGGTATGGGGCAACAGTAGATGTCTATGGTGATCTAGGCACAGTTACTTTTGACGATGGATCAATTACCCCGCTCAAGGCTGGATCCTCAATCCGAATAGAGTTTGATGCCGCGGAAAATATGAAGTATGACGGCTACTACAGAGTTGCAGGTAGTCCAGCCCCCACTACTTCAAAGTTTAATCTTGAGTCCACAAAAAGTACTATTGATATAGAGTCGATTAGACGAGACGATAACACAATTATCCTCAACACAAAGACTCGCCATGGATTTAACACAAATGACAAAATCTATGTCGATCTTGGACCCACGTCCGAGTTTACCGGGACCCACACGATTAGTGTTCGGGGTGGTGTCGACTCTAAGACGTTTAGATTTACATTGCAAGGTGCAGACTTTGATCGTGAGTATGTGACTGGAACGGCTAGTAGGCCTCTCCCGAATGGGACATACAAGAACAGCACAGTCACCATAAAAACAGATACATATGACTACATTAGAAATCTAATTGACGCTGTTGCAAAAGACTTCACTGGCCCAGAGTTCCCAAACACATACATAGAGCCCGGTATCCGGACCGCATATAACATCACTCAGGCGGAGATTGACGATGGCGTAGCCATTATTGATACAGATCAAGAAAATGGATTGAGCGATGGTCAGTCCGTAGAAATCAAAAATCTGTCAGATCTATTTGACGGAGAACACGCTGTTTCTGCGACAATCACCAGTAAAAAATTCTCGTTTTTGACCCCTGGAGTCGTGACTCAATACGACGTTTCTGTTAAAGAAGCAGAGATATCTGCTGTTCGAATAAATGACACTGAAGCAGTTGTGGTTACCGTCCTTGCTCACAATTTTAAAGTCGGAGAAATAGTAGATATTTCTCTTGAATCAGACCTTGGACCATTTTCTAGTAATTTCTCTGGATCTTTTGAAATTACAGCCGTACCGGCGGCAAACAGGTTTAAATACAAAGCTATCCAAAAGGGTTCGCTACCTCTGACAGTCTTCTCTAATCCGACTGTAACAAGAGCAGGCAATACTTTTGATGTGCTTAGCGGGAATGTTGGAGTAGACACTAAAGAATTTACAATTACAACAAGATCTTCGTCGGGAACCACACGAACTATAACTACATCCGAGACGCATGATGTGGCCACGAATGATGTGATTAGGGTCACTGATTTGACAGACAGCTATAACGGTCAATACACCGTAACAGGTGTGTCGTCAACCACGATCACATACACAGGGACGGGATTAGTTACTGAAACTGTGTCTGATGCGGGGACTGTTACCCGGTACAAATCAGAAGCAACTCTCTACACGGACGAAACCCACGGCTTCGAAGTAGGAGACAGTGTCACTGTTGCCAATGCTAATTTTAAGCATCGAATTGTAGAAAAAGGATACGATGCAGCAAACAGCCTGGCCACGATCACCACGTCTGTAGATCATCTACTAAGAACTGGCGATAGCGTAGACATCATTGGTCTGCGAGATAGCTCCGATGTCGTCAGTAAAAAAATTACTGGATCTTCTGCCAGCAAAGAAGTGACGCTCACTACTGCAGTTGCACACAACTTTGAAGTTGGCGATATAGCTGACATTTCTGATATGCAGGATGTTTATCTAGTTACCAAGAAAAAACTTGCATCTAATGTATTTACGATCACGACAGGGACCAACCACAATCTAGCTATAGGGAACGAGATAGAAGTCACCGGAATTGTAGATAAGTACGCGGTGACAAAATATAGGCTTACAAATTCTGTGGCCCGCCTTATCATTGGAACCCACAACTATAGAGTTAACGATAAAGTTACGGTCGTTAATCTTAAAGACTCTGCCGTTGTTGTCAGTAAAGAGCTTCAGTCGGGTGTTGCAACTCTGACGACAGACTTTGCACATAATCTTGCCTCCGGAACAGAAATAACTGTATCTAATGTAGGAGCCAAGTTTGATGGGACATTTACAATTCTGAACTCCACAGACACCCAGGTCCAATATGAAACTGCTGTCGTCGAGGAGATTAGAAACGCGGAAGCTGCGTACAACGATGCGCTGGCTTCGGCCATTAGGCGTGGAGTCGCTGATCCTTCGACAGACTCGACCGTAAAAGACAAGCGTAAAATTCTTTTGGATCTGACTAACGGTAGTCGGGCAGATATGCCACCAACAAAGACTGATGCATCTAAAGCTGTTATTAAATCCACCACCAGCATCTTCAATGGTGCACATCGTGTAACAGCGATCGGCAGCAACTATATTGAGTACCGTCTTGGCGGAAATAACGTTCCCCTAGCTACCGTGACCAATCTAACTAAAAGTGTTACAAACAAAGAGGCTTCCGCGGAAGACTGCACACTAACTCTAAATAACATTACTGATCTGGCAGTGGGAGACATTATCGACATCCCTTCGGGTGTCGGAGCTAGGTTTGAGGGAATATTTAGTATTGCCAGTATTGATGTTGACACTAAAAAAATTAAATACAAAAAAGAAGGACAAACAGTTGCCTCGGCCGTAGTCTCTGGGCAAAGCATCACCACTCGCGTAGAGGTAAGTGGGGACAGCCCATTTAATGGGATATTCGATGTTGCGTCTGTGCCTAGCGCCACCACCGCGACATACAACATTTCAATGCCAGTAACAAAAACCATTGCGACAACTACGGTCTGCACGGTGACGTTCACTAGCAAATACTCTATTGCGGTGAATGACTCTATTGTTGTTGCGGGAGTCGGGGCTCCATTTGATGGGACCGTAACCGTTCTCACATTGAATACTGCTGATGATAAAACAACGATCACCTATACAAACTCTTCGGGTACCCCTTCGGCAGAGGACAACTCACCTACCGGAACAGTCACCCCTGTTCGCAATAATGTGTCCGAAACAGTTGTTCCTCTTGTAGTTGCAGATGGAGACCCACGAGCTGTTGTGGGCGTAGAAAGCGTTCACAATGGCAGCAGGACAATCACAAAAGTAACAAGAAATACTTTTAGCTTTGATCAAACTATCTCTCAGACCGTAGATTTTGTAGACACCACTGGAAAAGCAACTGTAGATAGTATTTTTAATGGGATAAATATAATAGTTACGGTCACATCAGATACCACATTTGAGTACACACTTGTTGGATCTAAAAATAATGTCCTTGAGACAGCAAACACTCAGGTGGCTTTTGTCATTGTTGACAACATTTTTAATGGTACCCACACCGTGACTAAAGTGGATCCGGAAGATAATCAATTCAGCTATCGACTTGCCCCGAGTAGAACTACCTCGATCGGACAAAGAATCCTCCCGGGGCGTGGCAGCGCAACTGTCAGACCCGTAGCTATAGTCAGTTCTTTCGGCCCATTCCCCGGCAACTCGGACATTGGCATTGAGTTTTCCACCACACAATACTCGGGCGTCAACGTCATACCCTCGACATATCGAGGGTTTGAACTCAAGTCTGTTGGTGAGATCCTGAACTCATACGCTGACAGTATTGACGGTTTTGAGTACAGAATTGACTGCGAATATGACGAGGTAAGTAACACCTTTAAAAAAATATTTGTTCTTATTCCGGTAAACTTCCCCGCACCTCCCCCCGAGGGAGAGGTCTCCCCCTTGAGTCGATTCGGTGCAGACAAGCTTGTGTTTGAGTACCCCGGGAACATCTCTAACGTTGCCATAACAGAGAGCGCAGAAAACTCTGCGACACGATTTTTTGTTGTGGGTGAGAATGATCTTGGTCCAGATGCTGGGCCACCATTCTCGGTCAAAGCCTCTGAAGGATTCCTTGATGGAACTCATGGGGCTAGGAAGTGGCCTCTTCTCGATGCAGATCTAAAGGTAGACAACGTAGAAGACGAGACAGCTCTTTATCCCTATGCAACAAGATATTTAACAGAAGCTCGGCCACCAGAGGGCCAGATTTCTATCTCGGTGAACGGATCTCTCTCCCCCGTAGTTGGCACATACTCACCTGGCGACTGGTGCTCTATTATTGTTGATGACAAGTTTATTCTGCAAAGAATGGCTAATGACATTGAACTAAGAGACTCGGTTTTGGTGAGAAAAATTGACGCTATGAAGATTTCCGTCCCAGACGGAACAACCTTTCCGGAGACAGTAGATCTAGTTCTCATACCGGAGTGGGAGGTGGACAAACGTGGCTAGTGATCGCTCTAGAAGTAATAGATCTCTTGGAAACAAGATTGGCAAAATTGATGGCAATCTTGAGAGTGAAAGAAAAAGCACTGCAGCACCTCACCTTTTTACTGGTGACATTCAAGCTGAGCACCTTGCCACGAACAGTGTCACTTCCGACGCACTAGCAACTGACTCTGTCACCTCCGATCAACTATCTCGGGGTGCTGTTGGTACTGAGAATCTTGGTGTTGTCAATAAAATTTCCTCAGATGGGAACCTAGTTCTCAATGTTGGTGGAGACGGACACCTAATTCTTGACGGTGTCAAGTACGAAAGCCCCTATGACAACCTAGAGGACGCTGACAGCCTGTACACCCTAGGTATTGTTCCCGCCACCAACGAGGTCCGCGTGGTCGCCCAGTCTCCCGGCGGTGGAAGTGGCTCTGGCATGGCGGCCATGCCGGCCGGCGCGATCGTCTCGTGGCCGACAGATACCTCTCCTGCTGGTTGGTTGCTATGTAACGGAACGTCTTACTCATCTACAGACCCTAACTACTCGGCTCTCTACAGTCAGTTAGTCACAACGGCGGGAGCGTTCGCGTCAGCCAACCCGGCTGGTGTCACGTCTGCTACTCGCTCTTCGTCGACATTCACGCGAACAGTTACGACTGGTACAGCACACGGTCTCGTTGCTGGTAACTACGTCTCTATTACTGGTCTGGATGCAAACTACGACGGCACATGGGTGGTTCTGGCTGGAGGACTGACAAGCACCGCGTTTACTTTTACTCATACTGCATCGCTCTCACAAGGAAGTACCTCCGACACTTCTGGAACCATCCGCAAGGTTGTCATTGACACCTTTGGAACAACTGGTGTTTTCCAAGTTGCAAGCCACGGTCTCAGTGTCGGCCAGCGCATCTACCTGACCAGTACGGGAACTCTCCCCACTGGCATCACGGCATACACGAACTATTATGTCCGTTCCGCCGGGTTCTCTGCGAACACCTTTACCCTGTCAGCGTCAAGGTCGTCAGCCACTGACGGCACATTGATCACGCTTTCAGGTACTCCGTCTGGAACAATTACAGTCACCTCTGCTCCGTACGGTGCAGGTAATGGCACATTCAATGTTCCTGACCTGCGCGGTCGCGGGCAGGTTGGTAAAAACGGAGCTACGTTTGAAGTCCTAGGTGCTAATGGCGGAGTTGAGACTGTCACTCTCACCGCCGCTCAGATTCCAGCGCACACTCACCCGCTGTTCGGTCACGCCTTCAACTGGGGAGCGACAGCCGCGACCAACAACGTGTATCTCACCAACACGGACGCGGCGGCTGGAAACACGCCTGGAAACGCCCCCCACACGCGACAAAACTTTTGGAACGTTACCGACAACAACACTGGCGGAGGCGGTGCACACACAAACCTCCAGCCCTACCTCACGGTCAACTTCATCATCAAGTACGTGGTCTCGGACGGTCTGGCTGCCACAGTTGACGTGGGTACAACCACTACACTCGCAGCCGGTGCATCGGCTACCGTAACTAATTCCGGTACTCAGGCTGCTGCCGTATTTGATTTTGGAATTCCAAGAGGTGCTACCGGCCCAACGGGTGTGACCGGTGTTACGGGCATAACCGGAGCAACCGGTGTGACAGGAGCGACTGGAGTAACAGGAGTTACGGGAGTAACAGGTGTTACAGGCCCTACAGGTGTAACAGGAGCGACTGGCCCCACTGGCTCTACAGGTGTGACAGGCGCAACGGGGGGGACTGGTCCCACGGGAGCCACAGGTTCTACGGGTGCGACCGGTGTAGTTGGACCTACGGGAGCTACAGGAATTACTGGAGCCACAGGTCCTACGGGTGCCTCTGGTCTAGATGGTGACCGCTACCACACTACTTCAACGACATCAAACACCATCGTCAACAATGGGGCTCTGACGTTCTATACGACTGACCTCAACTTAGACTATTCAACACAGCAGACGCTTCTTATTGCATACGATGCATCAAACCACATGCACGGTACGGTTATAACATACAATCCTTCCACGGGTGAGTTGGTTGTAGATATAAACAGTAAAGATGGTTCTGGAACCTACACCTCGTGGGAAATTAACCTTGATGGTGCGGTAGGTATTCAGGGTGTCACTGGTGCCACGGGGGCTACAGGTGTTACAGGCCCAACTGGAGCCACGGGCTCAACGGGTGCAACTGGTGCTGGTGCAACAGGACCCACGGGTGTGACGGGTGCTGGTGGAGCAGTAGGTCACTATGGCTCTTTCTATGACACAACAGACCAGCCACTTGTAAGCACTACTGCTGAGCAGGTTGTCACTATCAACTCCACTTACCCAGACGGCACGGGTGGGATTACCGTAGTTGATGGAAGCAAAATTACGCTTCCAGAAGTTGGAACATACACAATGACAGTCGTCATTCAGGTATCCAACTCTGGTACTGCTGTTGAGTCTGCCTATTTCTGGTTGAAACTAAATGGAAATAACTATCCAAACTCTTCTACCAACATAACCCTGCCCCCAAGAAAAGCCGCGGATGAGCCAGCATATCAACTTGCGACGGTTACGTTCGTTGGAACGTCTACGAGTGTTGGTGACTACGTTCAGATTTTCTGGGCTGGGACAAACACCACACTTTCACTCACGCATGAGCCAGCTGGTACATCTCCAACAACTCCAGTAACACCGTCAGTTATTGTTGGCATCACTCAGGTAATGTACACCCAACTTGGCCCTACTGGTGCTACTGGTGTAGTCGGACCTACTGGTGCTACTGGCTCGACGGGCCCAACCGGTCCCACCGGTCCGATCGGTCCGACAGGTGCCACGGGCATCACCGGTGAGACCGGCGCAAACGGTGTGACTGGTCCAACAGGACCGACGGGACTGACGGGCGCGACGGGCCCGACCGGTGCCGACGCTCTGTGGAACTTCACTGGAGCCTACAGTATCGGTGCCTCATACGCTGTGGGAGACGTTGCCACCTACGACGGACAGACCTGGTACCGCATCGACGCGAACGGCGGCAACACTGGTGACACTCCCGCTGAGGGCACGTTCTGGACGCTGATCGCTCAGAAGGGTGCCACTGGACCTACGGGAGCCACCGGTGACACAGGCGGCGTGGGCGCGACCGGAGCCACTGGAGCAACGGGCTCTCAGGGTGTCCAGGGAGAGACTGGCGCCACCGGCCCGACCGGAGCCACCGGCTCAACAGGTTTGACAGGAGAAACGGGCGCCACCGGGCCGACGGGTGCCACTGGCGCGACCGGAGCAGACTCGACCGTTGCCGGTCCCACGGGCTCGACTGGTGCGACCGGGCAGCAGGGTATTCAAGGAGAGACAGGCGCGACTGGACCGACGGGCGCGACCGGATCTACCGGCTCACAGGGCATTCAAGGGGAGACAGGCCCGCCCGGTGTCACCGGTGCGATTGGAGCCACCGGCCCTCAGGGAGAAACGGGTCTGACAGGAGCGACCGGAGCGACCGGAGCGACCGGCCCCACGGGGGCGACGGGTCTGACAGGTGACACCGGCCCGACGGGACCTACGGGAGCGACTGGAGCCACTGGAGCCACTGGAGCTGACTCGACGGTGGCTGGTCCGACTGGCCCCACGGGCGCCACCGGGCCGACGGGTGCCACTGGCGCGACCGGAGCAAGCGCAAACATTTCGGCGACAAACACCGTCGCTCAGGGTAGGCTCACAGCCGATGAGTCCGTTACTCCAAACGCCGACCTAATCATTCCGTTTGTCGATGACTTCGACCCCAACAACTGGTGGGACGCAACAGCTAAAAAGCTCACGCCAACAATTGCGGGTTACTACAGCATCACTCTGCAGGTCTGGTGGACTGTCGCTGCGGTCACCAACAACCAGGACAACATTCAGATTCGTAAAAATGGCAACACGTTTGCGATTAGCCAGACTCAGACCTTTACCGGATCTGGGTACTCGCAGAACGCCACCAAGCTGGTCTACCTGAACGGCTCCACCGACTACATAGAGTTCACCGCCTTCACGGGAAACAGCTCCGCGCAGAGTCTCCAGTGGGGTGGAAACGCTAACGGTCAGGGAACATACTTCTCAGCCGCGTTGATGACGACGGGTACCGGTCCAACCGGGCCAACCGGCTCTACCGGTGCAACCGGTGCTCAAGGCAGATACACAACATCAGACACGGCTCCGGTTAGTCCTGTTGACGGTGATGTGTGGATGTACACGGTGGACGGCACGTGCTTCATTTACTACGAAGACGGCACGTCTGGCCAGTGGGTGGAGCAGTCTAGAAATACTGTCTCGGCTTCTACGTACCAAAGCCCCAACTTCCTGATCAACGGCGGCTTTGACATTTGGCAACGCGGTACATCTTCTACAACTAGTGATACTTACATTGTGGACCGATGGAGGCAATTTTGGAATGCGGGAACTGCCACTGTTTCGCGTTCTACGGATGTCCCAGTAAACACACTTCAGTATTCAGTTTCTTATGCGTCAACCTCGGGAACTAGCCCTGCGCTGTTTCAACGTATCGAAGCGGCGAACGCCGTGCAGCTTGTTGGGCAGACTGTTACATTTTCTATTTGGGCGAAAAGCACTGTGGGTACAGGCGGTTTGTCGTGGACCTCATTCTTCCCCACAACGACAGCAGACACATTTAGTGCTATAACCACTGACCAAAGTGGTGTGTTCGCGGCAACTATGACTGTTGGTGCGTGGACACGATACTCTGCGACATTCACAGTTGCTGCTGGAGCGATACGCGGCTATGGTGTAAATGTTTTCCGTAACGTGACAACGACAAGTACAACAACTTTGTATGCAGGAGCGCAGTTAGAGCTTGGCTCAGTTGCCACGTCGTTCCGCCGCAATGCTCCAAACATTCAAGCAGAGCTTGCTGCCTGTCAGAGATACTACGCAAACATGACTACCGGCGAAGCAGGAGTCGGTCTTTTTGCGGGGTTTGCGTATGCAACAACAGCCTCAGTGATAACTCTGCAATTGCCGGTAGCAATGAGGGCTACCCCCGTCCTTGTCTTATCGTCAGCATCGCACTTTAGCACTTCATCTACAAACGGAACAGGACTAACGACAACCGCAATTACTCTCGGTGGAACGTCAACAATTACCTCTCGCCTAAATATAAGCGTGGCTTCTGGGTATACGGCGGGACAGGGGACGTTTCTTGCAACCGCTAGCACGTCTGCCGTCTTGGCGTTCAACTCGGAACTGTAGGATATAGATATGGCACTCGACTTTCCCTCCAGCCCCACCAACGGGCAAGTATTTGGCGACTACACGTATGACTCCACCGCTGGAGGATGGCGTAGCAGTAAGCTGGAGGCCACAGGAGTACCCGCTGGAGGAACTGCCAACCAGCTGCTGTCTAAAGTAAACAGCACAGACTACAACACTCAGTGGATCACAGCTGTCCCCATTGCTAACGGCGGGACTGGCGTAGAGACTGGTGCTGGGATTACTCCGATCATCCCAACTAGCGCTACAACAGGCTCTGTTGGAGCAACAGGTACAGTAACGTTTTCTGCCCAGACAAGCATCAGCGTAAACGGGTGTTTTACATCTGCCTACACCCGTTACCGTGTTTTTGTAGATTTCACAACTACCAACATGACTGGTACAAATACGACGTGGGTCTTACGGTCTAGTGGGTCGAATAATACAACTTCAAACTATAGTTACAACGGTTACAGGTTCATTGACTGGGCGGCTGCCCAGTTAAACGCAGCCGCTGCGGCTAGCTGGCTATTCATCGACTCAAATTCTCAAACAGGGACATCCTATTTGCAGGGGTACACCGATATTATGTACCCGCAACAGACAAGCCGAACATATATGAACCACGTGGCTAATATGTACGGTGCAGGTGGCTTCGACGGGTCCAACTATTTGGCGGGAATGTTTAACGGAACTACGTCCTTTGATGGCTTCTCTATTATTTTTTCCGCTTCCTCAACAGGAACTATCAAGATTTATGGGTATAACTAATGGATGAACTTACAGACGAAGAAATTGCGGCAATGCCTTCGGTTACCGAAGAAGACCTACAAGCTATACAAGCGTCTCAAGCAGAGTTAGACGCACAGCTTGAAGTTCAACGAGCAATTAAAGAATCTGCTTTGGCTAAACTTGCCTTGTTGGGATTGACTGAAGAAGAAGCCCGCGCTGTAATCGGTATCATCTAAATTAAGAGACAATATGACACAAACATATGAAGTAAAAGATGGGGCAAGAACGCTCCAATTTGATGGTGTCCTTTTGGGCTCATCAACATCTAGAAAACGTGGATCTATTCGATGGATTGAGTTTGAGATCTATAAAACAGAGAGTGGTTCATACATCCTGTCAAGGATTGGTGTATCTCTCGTTTATCACTCTGGGGCCTGTAATTTAGTCGATAAATATAAACTTCGTGAAGTTGACTCTGAAGATTTAGTCGATGGATCTATGCCTTGCGAGTTGTGTCAGCCCACATTCGAAGCACCTTTTCTTTTCCCGGAAAAACTGCGCTACTGGGCCCAGGTATCAGACGATCCGCAAGCTGTCTTAGATGCTCTCTATAAATACGATGAAAAGGGTGCCAGGTATTTGACCTGGGTTGCTAGTAGAGTGCTGGAAGAGGCTGCTGACAATGATCCAGAAATAGATTCCATCTATAGAGTTGAATATATTCCGTGAGTGACGAAGAAAATAGTGAAGCCCCCGCTCGAGCCGAGTATCCAAGCCCACTACGTTCTCTGATCACAGAGCTCCACGAGGTATATCAAGAGCTCCGTATCGTGGGGTTTTCTCGTCAGACTGCAGATAGCATTGTTGCCAACATTCTTTTTGATGCTATGCTTAGTCGTCCCCTAGACGAGAATGACGATGACTATGACGACGATGATGAAGATAATGACAAAGAAGACAATAATGACATTGGAGTTTAATAATGACTAATGGACTAGACGGAGTTAGTGTCCACTTTGTAGATAGCTCTGAAAAAGCCGCACAATTTATGACCTGGCTCAGCGAGCGTCGCCCCATGAGTGCTGTGGGTGTGGACATTGAGACAGGAGAATATCCGGGCACCGACAAGAAGGGTGCCCTTTCTCCTTGGCACGGTGATATCCGTCTTGTCCAGATCGGTGACGGTATGGATGGGTGGTCAATTCCCTGGGATGAGTGGAAGGGGGTCTTCTATGAGGCTATGGAACGTTTTGATGGCCCGATCGTCTGCCACAACATTGCTTTTGAGGCTCGTTGGTTCGCTGTAAAGTCTCACTGGGAGCTTCCGTGGCACCGAGCACATGACACCATGCTTATGGCAAAGATTATCGATCCTCTTGGTTCTGGTGCACTTAAAGAATTGGCTCGTCGACACGTAGACACTGACGCCATTGCACTCCAAGACACCTTGGATCTGCAATTTCGAGACAACGGCTGGACTTGGGGCACTGTCCCAGTCAATTTTCAGCCTTACTGGTCATATGGTGCTCTCGATACCGTCTTGACTATGCGTCTTTTCGAGCAGTTTTATAGAATGTGTGGCCCCGGGGCTGCCTACAGCATGCCATACGAGATTGAAATGCAGACTCGTAAAATTGCCACTCGCATGGAGATCAACGGGGCTCGCGTAGACCTTCAATACTCACAAAAAAAGCTTGATGAACTCACTCAATACACCGAGACAGTGAAGAAGTGGGCAAAAGATACATACAACACCTCGATTACGAGCAATCTCCAGCTTGCTAAGACATTTGAGGATCTTGGTGGCATCATTAATGAGCGTACGAGAACTGGTGCCCCCTCTATGACTAAAGAGCAGCTTGAGATTCTCTATATCAATGGGAATAACGAAGTAAAAATCTTGGCCGATGCTGCTTTGAAGCAACGTAAGGCTGACAAACTTGCTAGTTCATACTTCAGCAACTTCCTCAAGGACAACATTGATGGATTAGTTCATCCATCTATTGGCACGCTGACAGCAAGAACGGGTCGTATGTCAATTACCGAGCCGGCCCTACAAACTCTACCTTCCGGGGACTCTACGGTCCGTCGAGCGTTTATCCCACGTAATGAAGACAACGTAATCATCTCCTCTGACCTCGATCAAGTCGAGTTCCGACTCACTGCTGCTTTTTCTCAGGATGAGAAACTTATCCAGCTATTTCACGACGCAGATGCGACCGGCGGTGATGTGTTTACGTCTATCATGCAACAGGTCTATCAGGACAACACACTTCAAAAGTCTGATCCTCGACGCAAACTTATCAAAGGTGTCGTCTACGGAAAGCTCTACGGTGCTGGTGTAGACAAAATGGCTCTCACGGCTGGTGTTCAGACCCATGTGATGAAAGATGTTGTGGATGCATTTGACAGCAACTACCCCGGAGTAAAGGGACTACAACGCGGTATTGAAGATGCAGGTATGCGTCGTCTTCGAGAGGAGGGACTGGGGTACGTCCAGACTCGAACGGGTCGTCGTCTCCCCTGTGACTCGGATCGTGTCTACTCATTGACTAACTACCTTATTCAGGCAACGGCTGCCGAGGTATTCAAACAAAACCTCATTAAGCTTGATCAGGCTGACCTGACGGAATATTTGATTGTTCCTGTGCACGATGAGATCGTTCTTGAAGCCCCACGTGATGAGGCTCAGGAAGTTATGAGAGTTGTACAACAATGTATGACTACAACCGAGGGATGGACTGTGCCACTGACTGCTGGTGTGGATGGCCCGTTTGATAACTGGGGGGCAAAGTATGACTAAGCATGTAATTGTTGCAGTAGATCCTGGTAAGGCTACTGGAGTGGCTGTATTTGAATTTGTCAAGGGTGAAGAGCCAGTGATGATTGAAACAGCAGAAGTTCAGTTTGAGACTTTCGCCCCCTGGGTGCGTAAGTGGCTTAATCACTACGTAATGGAGGACGTGTCTCTACATATCGTTTGTGAGAGGTTTACCATTAATGCTCAGACGGTGAAAAATTCCCAGGCTCCATTCTCTCTTGAAGAGATTGGTGTGCTCAAGCAGACCATGCTTGATTGTGGGTTGGAAGTGGGAGATCTAAAATTTCAATCTCCAGCTGACGCAAAAGCAATGTTTGACAACACTAAGCTCAAGAAACTGGAATACTGGAGCAGAGGCGGAGAAGGCCACGCACTAGATGCTATTAGGCATGGACTGCTGTATATGGTAAAGTTAGGCTGGAATCCGCTGCCAAAACTTCGGTAGATTCTAAAAACAAACTAAGGACAAAAATGACAATCATTGCAGAACTCAATGAGTCCGGCGATCAGATTATTATTGACGCCGAGTGGCGTTATAAAGAGCTGTGTAAGAGCATCCCCGGTGCTACCTGGTCTGCCAAAGACAGTCAGTGGCGTATGCCCGTGTCTTGGTCTGGCTGCTTGGCTCTTCGGTCTACTTTTAAGACTCAGCTAGAGATTGGTCCAGCACTGTCTGCTTGGGCTATGTCTGAAAAAACTACACGGGTGGATCCGTCAAACGCTCTACGAGAACTTACCGAGATCGAGGGCGGATATGAAGACCTCTTCCCCCATCAGCGTGCTGGTGTTGAGTTCTTGGCAACTGCGCGTCGTGCTCTTCTCGCTGACGAGCCTGGGCTAGGTAAGACTGCTCAAGCTATCCGAGCTCTCGCCCATCTAAGCGAGCAGGGTGAGGATGTCTTCCCGGCTCTTATTGTTTGCCCCAACACTCTGAAGAAGAACTGGGAACGTGAGTTCGCTCAGTGGTGGCCAGGTATTCGTGTTCAGGTTATTGGCGGGACTGCCACAGTTCGACGTAAGCAGTTCGACACCCTCATTGACCCCGAAGACGGAGATCCGAGGCCTCATGTTTTAGTCATCAACTGGGAATCTCTCCGCAGCCACTCGCGACTTGCCCCCTATGGGTCTGTTGCCTTAGCACGCTGCCCTGAATGTGGTGGCCACAATGACAGCGTCAGCCCTGCTCGGTGTGAGGTACATGAGCGGGAACTCAACAAGATAGATTTCAAGTCGGTCATTGCTGACGAGATTCACCGATCTAAAGATCCCAAGGCTAAGCAAACTCGTGCTCTGTGGTCGGCCACGGGAGATGCAGACATTCGTTTTGCACTCACTGGTACTCCTATTGCCAACAATGTTCTTGACATCTGGACTATCCTCCACTGGCTCTCTCCCGAAGAGTGGCCGTCGAAGACTCGTTGGATTGACCGCATGGTAGACACGATGCTTAATGCATTCGGAGGTCTCATGGTTATGGGAGTCAAGTCTCACATGAATGATGAGTTCTACGCCTCTATCAACCCTCGTATGCGTCGTATGCTCAAGCAGGTGGTGCTTCCGTGGCTTCCTGAGGTGATGGTAGATCGCCGTGACGTTGAGATGTCTGCCAAGCAGAAAAAGGCATACAACGACATGCGAGACCTCATGATAGCTGAGTTGGAGAATGGAGAGGTTGTCACGGCACCGAGTGTTTTGACTCAGACTCTTCGATTGCTTCAGTTTGCAAGTTCTTACGCAACTATTGAGATTGATGAAAATACCGGAGAGCCTAAGACTCTATTGTCGGAGCCTTCTTGTAAGATCGATGCTCTAATGAATGATATTCAAGGTGGAGATTTTGGCGATGACTCAGTTGCAGTATCCGCCGTGTCACGTCAGTTAATTGAACTACTCAGTGCTCGGCTCACTAAAGCCGGAATTCCTCATGGATTGATTACTGGAAAGCAGAGTGCTGATGAGCGTCAAGATGCTGTCGATGACTTCCAATCTGGCCGTACAAAGTGGATTCTATTTACAGCCCAGGCTGGTGGTGTCGGTATTACGCTGACTGCTGCTCGCCGTCTCATTCGCCTTCAGCGTCCTTGGTCACTCGTGGACGACAAGCAGGTCAATGACCGCGTCCACCGCATTGGTTCCGAAATACATGACTCGATCATCATCACAGATTATGTGACTGAGGGAACTATCGAGGAGCGTGTACGTCAAGTACTCGAAAGCAAGGCAGATAACTTTGAACAAATAGTTAAGGACAAGGACCAACTTCTTGCCCTTCTTAAGCAGGAAAAGGAGAAAAAGTAGTGGCTGCAAAAAAGACAACTACCACAAATGCGGATCGCAAGGGTGGTAAAGCGTGGAAGAAGCACCCAAAGGTGTTTGATAAGACCAAACGCCGACTTGTCCCCGATGTACCTAAATAAGGAATGACAAATGACACTTCACAATAATACTGACGAGGTTTATACCCTCTCCAACTCCGAGATTCAGACGTTCAAGGACTGTCGCCGTAAGTGGTGGCTGACGTACTACCGTCGTCTCAAGCCAAAGCAGCAGAAGTTTACCGGGCCTTTGGCTCTTGGTTCTCGTGTTCATGAGGCCCTCGATCAGTACTACACAACCGGTACTCCTCTCCTGGACGCCCACGCTAACTTGGTGGAGCTTGATCGAATCAAGCTTGCTGACGATATGCGTGATCCTAGTGAGATCGACGGAGAGGCTGACCTCGGGCGGATTATGCTCGAAGGCTATCTTCAGTGGGTCGAAGAGGAGGGAATCGATGCTGAGCTCGAGATGATCTCTACTGAAGAGATTCTCTCTATGCCTATGTTTGATGGGTCAATCGAGCTTCAGGGAAAGATCGACATGCGAGTCCGTCGCAAGATTGACGGTGTCCGTATGTTCCGTGACTTCAAGACTGTTGGTGGTTCGTTCTCGGACTTCTCGTCAACGGCCCACATGAACGAGCAGATCCTTACCTACATGCTGCTTGAGAATGCCAAGAACGAAGGAACCGATGAGCGTTCTGAGGGCGGAATCTTTACCTTGCTCAAGAAGGTAAAGCGCACGGCTAACGCCAAGCCTCCCTTCTTCGAGCAGTTCGAAGTTCGCCACAACCTGTTCTCGCTACGATCGTTCTGGCAGCGTCTCCACGGAACTGTGTCGGACTTGATGCGAGTGAAGAAGTCACTTGATGACGGCGTATCTCACCTGGCCGTTGCGTACCCACGGCCTAGTCGTGACTGCACATGGAAGTGCCCGTTCTTTTCTGTATGCCCATTGATCGACGATGGTAGTGCTGCGGAACAGGCAATTCAAGAGATGTTTGTGGAATCCAACCCATATGAGTATTATGGGATAGAAGAGAAGAAAGGTACTGAATAGTGTCAGAAGTTCAGCGTTCGCTGACGATGCTTGTCTACGGTGAGTCTAAGGTGGGTAAGTCCACCTTCGCCGTAACAGCACCGTATCCACGTCTGATGCTTGATGTTGAGGGTGGGCACCGCTTCCTCCCTATTAATGTCAAGTATTGGGACCCGCTTCGGGAGGAACCCCCTCTTGCAGACGGAACTTGGGATACCTGTGTAGTTGTCGTTCACGACTACGACACGGTCCTCAAGGCTTACCAATGGCTCCAAGCCGGTAAGCACCAGTTCAAGTCTTTGATCATTGACTCCATCTCGGAGTTGCAGGTCAAGTGCATGGACAATATCGCAGGTGTCGAAGCCATGAAGATGCAGCAGTGGGGCGAATTGCTTCGCCACATGGGTGCACTTCTTCGTGATCTTCGTGACCTCACAATGCACCCGACAGCACCACTGGAAGCAGTTGTGTTGACGGCCATGGCTACTCCGGATCGGGATGGTCGATACCACCCCTATCTCCAGGGTCAGCTAAAGGTTCAGGCTCCCTACTTTTATGACATCCTTGGTGCCATCTCAGTAGAGACTGTTCCTAACCCAGATCCAATGCAACCGCCATACAAGGTTCGCCGTATGTATGTCGAGCGCACGGATAAGTACGAAGCTGGTGAACGCGTCCAGGGGCGTCTTGGTCAGATTGTTGAGCAAGAGAACTTGGGCATTGAGCGTATGCTAGACTTGGTCTTCGGATCAAAACCCAATCCACTACAAAACGAAGGAATGAACTAGATGAGTACGCTTAACTGGGGCGAACTTATGCGGGAAGCTAAGGCTTCTGGAGGCGTAAGTAGCTACGAGCCACTTCCAGATGGTGACTATGAGTTGAAGGTGCTTGAGTCTGTTATTAAGACGACCAGCACCGGCAAGCTCATGTTCAGCACCAAGAATGAAATTCAGGGCGGTGCGCATGCTCGCCGTCTTGTTTGGGATAACTTGGTTGTCTCAAACGACAACTCAAGCGCAATGGGTATCTTCTTTGGCAAGATGGGTTCTCTTGGTCTTGGACAGCCGTTCTTCGATCAGGAGCCATCGACTGAGCAGATCGCTGCTGCGATGGTTGGTCGTACGTTCCGAGGTACTTTGGGCACCAAGGAGTACCAAGGTAAGAAGAGCAACGAGATTCGTCGGTACATGCCGGCTGGTCTCGCGGTAGGCTCCCCTACACCCGCGGTTGCTTCGGCTCCTGCACCCGCACCTGCACCCGCACCTGCACCCGCACCTGCGTCTGCTGTAGAGCAGCCAATGGCATTTGCAAGCGCTCCTGCAGCCGTACCTCCGGCTCCTCCGTTCTAAACAATAATCTCGACGGGGGCTAGGATAATACCTAGCCCCCAATTTTATTTAGGTAGGAAAAATGGCAGAACACATTGGCAGAAATGTCGACAAAACATGGGTTATCTCTCAGCTTGATGAAGCCGGAATAAAGGATCCCCTAGTTAGGAGTGAGGTTGGTAGGATCTTAGACGCCTGGGAGAGTATTGGAACTACGGTAGATCCAGGTGTTGCAGAGAAGGCACTTTCCCTCGTTTCTCGTCTTGCTCTGGGTCACACGTTGGTGGAGCCTGAAGCAGACGAAGAAGAAGTATGGGTTGACGTTATTCCCGGACAAATTAAAGTTGCAGATACCGTTCGCATCAAGGCCCAAGCTTTTTCTGGTAAAACAGGTCAGATCCACAATGGTCGAGTAGGAAAAATTGTTGCAATTAGATATGGAGATATCATCTTCAAATCTACTGACAACAAGAACCCGGTCCTCGATGGGACTCACTATTCTCCGTATAATTTAGAGAAAAGAGTCAAGTAATACAACTTCTCACATAATTAGGTCATCTTTAAAAAAACTAAAGATGACCTAATTTTTTGTTATTTTTCTATATACTAAATGTATGGATATTAGTAGAAAAGGTGAAAGCCTCTGGTCCGAGTGGACTGGAGTGGGTGGATCTGCAAAGTTAACATATGCGTGTGTTTTGTATTACACAGTGGGGCATATAGATCTTGAGAACGAGGTAGTTCGAAGGGCTCTAGCCTCTGCCATTCAAAGAGATGGCGTAGCTGACGGCCTAGGCCAGGCATATAGAGCCATTAATGACTGGACAATGCTGCAGGGATGGGCCGGAGAAGTTGACGGATCCTATGAATTATTTGCATGCGATCAGTCTGGAGAGACTGAGTACGGGGAAGCAGTAGACGAAGTTCAGCCCATCACATGGGTGGAGGTATCAACGCTTGCTTAGTGACGACAATAATTCATTAGATTGGCAGAGAGACGGGACCTGCGCTAGCCCAGATTTTATTGAATATAGAGACTACTTTTTCTCTGAGGTTCCCGAAGAAATAGAGGATGCCAAAGAGGTCTGCACCCACTGCCCTGTTCGCAGCCAGTGTCTCGCTTGGGCCCTCAACAATAAAGAAATCTGGGGAGTGTGGGGTGGCAAAGATGAAAATGAAATTAGAGAGGCACTATCTATCTCTGAAGAGGGTCAGGAAGTTAGAAGAACTAAAGAAGGCATAGCTCCGACATGTCTCAACTGTGAGGCAAAGACCGAAGATCTACGGACTAAAGAAGTAGACATCCCTGGTGGTGGGCGATGGACAACAAAGAAGGTTGTCACATGCAGCAGCTGTGGCTTCTACTGGACAAGTAGAACTAGTGCAAATGCTATTGAGGCTTACATGGCCCTACAGGCCAAAATTAAAGAGCTGGAATAACGCCAATAAATTCTCGTGGATCATAAGAGCCACCTATAACCAATGTGAGAACTCCCGGCCTTGACTGATCTCCAGCCCGGTCACGGAACCAATCTGAGCCGGGGTCAACTGTAGGAGCCTGTACCCAGAAACGATGTCCCACGTCGAGACTCTTGAAGTGGTGGTAGTGTCCGGAGATCCAAACATCACAACCTCCAAGAGCAGTCTGACCGAGCATCTGACCTGATAGGTATTTCTTCACATCGGTGGTGAATTGGTGCCCGTGGAAAAGACCTAGCATTGTGCCATTAATGTCTACAGCAAGAGTCTGGTGGCCGGCCGCGGGGTAACGAAACTCCACGTGGGCAAGATCAGAATTTTCCCGGCAAGCATCTTCTACTGCCGAGGCAATCTCTACGTTCCACCCATCTGCGGGATCTGCAGCCACCTGACGAGTTACTTCATCGTGATTACCATTCACCACAGGCACAACAATACGCTCAGCGAGTGGAGCAAAAGTTTTAATTTGCTGAAGCAAAAGACGACGGCCTACGCGGACCTGTTCCGTCTGTCCGAGGTCTGAAGCTGCCTGGCCCTGGAGTCGTCCGTTCTGTGAAACGTTTCCTTCGACGTGGTCTCCAACTTCTGGAATTACAATGGTTCCCAGAGAGAGCCCGTATCGTCGAAGTCCTTCAAGCCGGAGAACAGACCCTTCTGTGCCCCTGAGGATCCGCTCAACAGTTTGCGCAGTTCCTCCAGATCCGGCTCTCTTTCCAAGCTGCTTATCAGCTCCGACATGGAGATAGGCTCCATCTCCTCCGACATTTTTTATTCCCTTCCCTGGCTTCCACTTTTTAATTTCATCTACAAGCTGCTCGAGATCGAAATCACGCCCGTTGGGGTTGTGAGTTGCTGGAGAGATATTGATACGCGATGACTCAAGCCAATCCCCGTTGAATGTTTGCCACTTACCGTGGCGTGCTGAGGTAACTACCCACTCAGCGGGGTCTAGGCCGTGCTCGACGAGAATTTCTTCTGCCCCCGGGGTATTTCCAAGTGGCCGAGGAGATGAGATGGCAAATCCACCGTCAGACCCAATCTCGGATCGAGGACGCCAATTCTCTGGAGTATTAGACATTCGAGTATCTGACCCGGAGGTACCTGGACTGGCCAGTTCTTCCAGTTTCTTTTTGATGTCGTCACTCATTAGTTTCGTCTTCCCATGCGCAGGTACAGTGTCTGTTGTAGTGCAGACCTATCGCCGTGGAGCCGATGTTGTGATCTTCGGAGGACAAGACTCGAGATAGCGACGCGTAGCTAAGTTTTCTCGGGTGTCGCTGAGGTAGATTAATGCACTCAGCAATATATGTTTTTGTCTCTTCGTCTAGCTTGTCTAGGATCAGCTGGTATTTGCATCGATCCGACTTTTTCCGAGCCGAGACACTCTGCAGCTTTTCTAGTAGTGGTGATGTCATTTCTTCTCCAATCGGCAAGGATGTGCCTCTGAACATACTAACGTATGTTTGGAGAGAAGTCTCTACTAAGGGATGAGACTATTAATGACTACTGCGGAGATAATACTGACTAAGAGAGATAGGCCGGCACCAACCATAGAGAGAGTAATAGCAAGTGTTCTCGACCTCTTGTGCTTGTCTAGCTCCAGCTTCGCTGCTTCAATCTCATTAATCCTGGTGTGGAGATCTGCGTGCTCTTCGGTGTTATCTTGCTTGTGGTCTCTAATGTTATTGAGAAGCTCTTGACGAAGATTACTTTGACTCTTAGATGACTCGAGTTCCCACTTTTTTAGGTCACTCTCGAGACGCCCCATGCGCTCATTGTACGTGTCAAATTTAGCGTTAACAAACTCTTTTGTGGCCATAGTTTCTTTTACTTCACGTAAACTAGACATGATGGTTTCGAACATAATTCGAAGTTCCCCGGGCGTGGGGTCGCGATCAACGGGGAAAGTCATGAACTCGGTCCTATGAGAATGTGGAAAACAGCTAATACAATAATAACTTATTTTGGGCTTGCTCACTTGGGGCTGCAGCGTGCTACGATGGTCGAACCAGATTTTTACCCACTCCTACTCACCAACAGGACACTACGTGAATGACGAAAATAAGCTTCTAAAAGGAGCATCATGGTACGCCTCTCAGGGGTGGAAACTTCTGAAATGCTACGGAATTAGCTCCGATGGGTCGTGTACATGCCACGGGACTCACACCGACCCCAAAGACATTGGAAAGCATGCAGCACTTAAAGAGTGGCAAAATCTTGCAACTGATGATCAAGTAACTATTGAAAATTGGTGGCGGGCGCAACCAGAAAATAACGTAGCTGTCAACTGCAGTCTGTCGGGATTTTTTGTTATCGACATTGATCCGCGAAATGGCGGTTTTGAGTCATTCGAAATTATGATGCAGCGCGTCAACGGAGAGATACCCGAGACAGTCGAAGCAATCACTGGCGCATACTCCGATAAAAAGAAAAAAATTGCCCGTGGTCGTCACCTCTTCTTTAGGTGCCCTCCGGGGGTTGCCCTCAAGGGAAGATTCACAAAAGAAGACAACCTGCCGGGAATTGACATTAAACATGTGGGGTATGTCCTACTTGCTCCATCTAGACACCAGTCGGGCGTTGAGTACGAGTGGAAGCCTGGCCACGCTCCGTGGGAAATGGAGATGGCCGAAATCACAGAAGAGATGTTGGAGTTTCTGAGAGATCGAAGAAGAAGCGGTCGAACATCGTCTGACGGAATTGCCGGCTCGTATAGCACGGAACTTGGTGAAACGGACTGGTCCGCATTTGACGGTCTGTCTTATAAAGGACAGAAGTTCAACATCCAAGAAATTCTTGAAGAAGGTATTGAAGAAGGTAGCCGTGCAGTAACGGTATACGCTCTTGCCTGCGCTCTTGCAAATAAGTATGGGACTGACTCGATGTCTCAGACTTTTATCGAGACGATGATGATTCGCTTCAATCACGAGAAGATCAATCCTCCCATGGAACTGGAGGGATCAAACAGTCTCTTGATGCATGTTCGCCGTGCTATTCAGTTTGTTGACGAAAATCCCAAGCATCTGAGAGGGAATCCCGAGCTTGCTGAGTGGCAAAAACGAACCGCAGAAAATATGGGAAAGGAGTCGTTTCGATCTCCCGGATCTTCAACATCATCGGTAGATACTGCTGATCGTGATGATGACATTGAAATTACATCTGAACCGGGGACCATCGGTAATGCTGTCGAATACGGAGTAAAAGCCGGATCATCCATCATGGATGCATCATCTTTTCGAAACATGGACATTCCCCTTGACCCGGATGCCATATCTTCGGACGACGGTGGAAATAAAAAGCAGCGATCGCTCACAGATGTCGGTAACGGACGTCGTCTTGTAGATAGTTTTGTAGCCGGCATTCGATACACGCCGGTGCTGGGGTGGCATGTGTGGGACGGCACACATTGGCGTCGTGATCCAGAAAATCTCCAAATCCGAGAATTGTCGAAAAAGCTCTCGTCCATGATTGCTAGCGAGACTATTGAATATGAAGACATCGACAAGAAGAACGAGATTATCTCTTTCTCAAAACAAGCAAAGTCTGCTGCAAGAATGAAATCAGCAATTGATAATGCCACGTCCGATACTCGTATTCAGGTACCTGTCTCTCAGTGGGACAGTAATGTAGAGCTTTTTGGTGTTGCCAACGGAGTTGTGAATCTCCGTACTGGTGAGCTGATGCGGGGTGTACCAGAGCTCCACATCACTCGACACTCCCCCGTGGCGTACACCCCAGGATTGACCCACCCTCGGTGGCAGGAGTTCTTGGACTTTGCTACATATGGCGACAAAGAATATCAAGCGTACTTGCAGCGTGCTGTTGGATACAGCATGACTGGTCTTAATGATCTTGACATTATGTTTTTGATTCACGGCCGTCCAGGGTCGGGTAAGAACACATTTATTGAGTCATTCTGCAAGGCTCTTGGAATGTCTGAATACGCCTATCCGATGGAGTCCACGGTACTTGCTCAAGACGATGGTCGCAGCACCAACACAGACTCGTATCACTACGCTGAACTTCGTGGTAAGCGTGTTGTGTGGGTTGACGAATTGCCTGAGACTGAGCGACTCAAGGAGAACGCGATTAAGCGTCTTACTGGTTCGGCAACGATCTCGGCTCGCTCCCCTGGAGAAAAGCCAATTAACTTTGAGTCACAGGCCAAGTTGTGGATTACTACAAACCACCGTCCGATTATTACTGACGATGCCATGTGGCGACGTATGCGTGCTCTCCCATGGGACCGCATCCCCGAGAAGTCTGACCCCACACTCAAGGCATTTTTGTCAGACCCAGAGATAGGTCTCCGGGTGCTGCTGTCTTGGGCTGTCCAGGGTGCAGTAGATTTTTTTGCATCCAAAGAGCTTGATCCACTGGCTCCCGAGACATGCACTGTTGTGCTCAACGCAACAAACTCATACCGAAGCGATGAAGACCGTATGGCAATGTTTATCCGTGAAGAGCTTGTTGAGGCTCCTGGAAAAATTACAAGTGTTAAAAAAGCGCGTACAATCTATTCTTGGTGGTCTGAAGAACGCGGTGAAAGGCCGATGACTCAGATTTCCTTTACTCGTAAGCTACGAGACCGAGGAGTCCACATCGAAGGTGTTGGATCTGACGCTCAAATTTATGGGTATGAAATTAAAACTAAGACACCGTCATCTCTTAGTGGAGACGACTGGTCCTCGCTTAGTCAGATGGCTAGATAGGAAAATAAAGTGAGTGCGATTTTTGATAGTGAAGATCTACCAGAGATTGTCGTTGAAGAAAAATCAGGCAACTTTACCTACGTAAAAGTAGGCAGCTGGTCTTTCTGTGTAGAAGATGATCTTGATAGAACACCAGAACAACTAATGGAGGATGCACGAGCATTTACTGCTTATGCGGTCTACCACGAAAAACTTAGGGCTGTCCAGGAACAAGATCAGTGAAGATCGCGGTATACACAATTGCTCTCAACGAGGAAAACCATGTGGAGCGATGGTATGAATCTTCTAAAGAGGCCGACTACCATCTAATTTTAGATACCGGATCTACAGACAGCACCGTTGAGATTGCCGAGCGTCTTGGCATAGCGATCCACAAGGCGCATATCAATCCATGGAGATTTGATGTTGCCCGAAATACTGCTATGGCATTGCTGCCAGCAGATATTGATTTTTGTATCTCTATGGACGCTGATGAGATCTTGATGCCGGGATGGAGAGAAGAGCTCGAGAAGATCGAAGGATCGAATATAACTACACCTCGACACACATTTACCTTCTCATTTAATCCTGACGGCACTCCGGCCTTTCAATTTGGTGGGAACCGTATCCACGCTCGTAACGGTTTTGTGTGGAAACACCCTATACACGAACTTCTGGTACCGACCGGGATCGAGGATGTTCAGGGGTGGGTAAATCTAGAAATGCAACACCACCCGGACCGGACTAAGTCTCGTGATCAGTACTTATCTCTCCTGGAGAGGGCGGTAAAAGACGAACCTACTGATGCGCGTATGTCTTTCTACTACGGTAGAGAGCTTTACTACCGGAGTCGATTTAAAGAAGCAGCCAAGCAACTCAGCGATTTTCTTGCTCTTCCCGGGGCTACTTGGGCTGGCGATCGTTCTGACGCTTATATTCTTATTTCTAGGTGCGTAGATGATCTAGTAGAGGCCAGGCAGTGGGCTTCGCTGGCAATTCAAGAGGCCCCGGAGCGAAGAGAGGGGTATGTCAGAATGGCCACCCTTTGTTATCACTCCGAAAGCTTTGAACAAGGTTTAATGTATGCCGAACAGGCACTTACCATTACCGAGCGTCCTCTGCAATATATGTGTGAAGACTGGGCCTGGGGGTGGGAAATTTTAGATGTGGCCGGTATTTGTGCGTGGGTGCTTGGTGATGTCGAGAGGGCTCGTAAATATGGGCTTGAAGCTTTAAATTTGAATCCTGAACATGAGAGACTAAAAAAGAACGTTGAGTACTATCTCGGGTAGAATAGAACATATAGTTTTCTAATCCTGGAGCTTCCATGCCCGTTATCAACTTGAGCACACTGAAAGATATTCTCGGTGGTACAACTCCGGTCAATGCCACCGTATCTGCTTACGTATATCGAGGTACCCAAAGGGCCGTTCGTTATTCTGGCGAAGATGTAATTTTCCCTGCTCCAGTAACAATAGACATTATTAATGGGACTCCACAGCCTGATCTTCAGCTTGCTGCCATCCCAGCCGATTGTTACTGGAAAATTATTATTTGGTCAGACAGCAGATCCCCTCTTCGTAGAGATGTGATTCTTCCGGCTGGGGCGGGTCCATTTGATTTCGATGAACTAGTAGATGTCGACTCGACGACAAATTTGCCTGATGCCGGTACTGCACTTGCAGACGCCTACCTTGCTGAAATTGAGGCTGCTGCCGATAGAGCAGAGGCTGCAACAATACGAGAGACTGTTTATGCATTGACGTATGCAGCAACTCTTGCCCCGAATGCGATTAACGGTCCAATCCAGACCACAACATTGACTGGCAATGTCACCATCAATGGATTTACTTCTCCTCTTAGTGGACAGACAATCAAACTTGTGCTCACTCAAGATGGGACGGGTGGTCGTCTTTTAACCTCTACTATGAAGTTTGCTGGTGGTGTAAAGACACTGTCTACGGCTGGTGGCGCTACTGACATTCTTACAATTTCTTACATTGGCACTACTTACTATGCGACCCTCGATAAAGGCTACGCTTCGTAGATTTTACAGTTACTCCAGACAGGTGTGTTTTTACTGGTGATACACTGGTATTACACAAGATAAAACATACCTAACTAACACAATAAATAGATTGGAAAATATGAGCTACATTAATACCCTTTCCGGGTATCGCATGAGCGATGACTGGGCCGACCATATTGCCCGTGGATCGCGGGGCGGTATTGACTATGCCACTGGAATGAATACCCCAATTCCTGCCCCGATTGCTGGTCGCCTGGAGAACCGCCCCGATAACGGTAATGGGTTTGGAAACTACATTCGCTTCCACCACGGCAACGGGTTCATTGACGAGTATTTGCACCTCAACAGTTTTGTTGCCGAAGGAAACTACGCTCAGGGGCAGGTTATTGGGTACACGGGAAATACCGGAAATAGCACCGGACCCCACGTACACTGGCACCTTATTGATCCAAGTGGTCGTCGGGTAAACCCTCTTGACTATGTTCAGGGTGGTTCAGGTGGAAGCACGACTTCCTCTGGAATCGGTGCGAGTATGGCAGCTGCTCAGCAGATACTTGCAAATGTTGGACTCTATAGCGGTGTTGTTGATGGTATTTTTGGTCCTAAGTCTTGGAGAGCCACTCAGACGTGGTTGGCCAAGTATGGACTATATGACGGAGCAATTGATGGAATTCCTGGACCGAAGACCTACCGAGGGGTGCAGCTATACGGTCAAAAGAATGGTAACTACGGCCCTCCCGGGGTAGTTGATGGAGTTCTTGGTCCCCTGTCGTGGGCTGGATTTGTTCAGTCTTTGAAAGAAGATACGGCGGCACCTGCCCCAACCCCACCACCAGCGCCAGTAAAGCCAGAGCCTGTAAAGCCTGAGCCTGTTGTGCCTCCTGTAGTGCCAACTCCACCAGTCCCGGAAAAACCAGAGGTTGTTGTCCCAGAAAAACCTGAAAAGCCCGCAAAACCCACTCGCCCTACACGACCATCTAAGCCCACTAAACCTGTAAAGGATCCAGTAATGCCAGAAGTAAAGCCACTCCCTGATGCCGCAAATACTGCCGCTCACGACGCTCTTGGGATCTTGATCCCGAAGGCAAAAAACCGCAAGATTGCATATGCCGTCTACGGTCTGATCTCTCTAGTTGTAAGCAACGCTGCAGTTGGTGTTGTTGCTTCTGGAACGGAAGCTCCCCTGTGGCTTATCATAGGTCTTGCCGTTGTCGGTAACCTGGGTGCCCCGTTCGCAACACTCGCTATCGCGAATGCCGGCAACAGCCAGAAGTAAGCTAAAATAAAAAAGCAGACCCGACCACATTCGTGACCATCGGGTCTGCTTCTTTTTGTCGCTCAAGTGTTACGGTAGCACGACGGTCTCCAAAACCGTGAGACTAGGTTCAATTCCTAGGAGCGGCGCAATTTGACTACATTGTTTCTAAATTTGTGCTAAAGTATTTATAACGCAAGATCGACGGATCAAGCGGAGTGATGGCTGAATGTGTCTTTCCAGTAAGGACCTAAAGCACACCTCGGGTTAGCGCCCTGCCTTAGCGGGTAAAAGAGGTGGTCGGGTGCGGTACATACTGTATTGCTGGGACCCCGTGGTGGTAAAACGCAATCCACCCACTCAACTAAAAACCCCCGGGATCTTTTCCTCCGGGGGTTTTTTATGTGTGTTACTGTTTACAGAACGGGATGTAGCTCAGCTTGGTAGAGCGCTGCGTTTGGGACGCAGAAGTCGCAGGTTCAAATCCTGTCGTCCCGACGGCGGTGTAGCCCAATGGCAGAGGCACACGGTTTAGGTCCGTGCCAGTGTGAGTTCGAATCTCATCACCGCTACCAAAAGTCTTATGTTAGACTTCTGCCATGCAGGAGAACGCTATTAAGATCCTTATTCGAGATGAGATGGTTGAGGCCGGGATTGTCGTTGCAGAGGGGACAATGCTCACCTATCTATATGAGGGTCGAGAATATCTAGTCATGATGAGCGTCGTAGACATTACGGATTGGGACAATCAAGATGACGAATGATCCGGTACGCCAACCATCTCATTACTTTCACCCAAGTGGTATTGAAGTTATTGAGATCACAAAACACGAGTCTTTCCTCCGGGGGAACATCATCAAATACATTCTCCGTGCCCCATTTAAGGGCAGAGAGTTAGAAGATTTACGTAAAGCTCAGATGTATCTTGAGTGGGAAATTGCCAGAGTTGAAAAGGAAATAGAAGACAAGTGATTTTTACCAGTGAACTAGAAGTAGAGCTTGTTCAATACTCCGGAAGCGATAAAATAATTGCAGATGCTGCTCGAGTATCTACTGGCGCTGTGGCCGATGCATACACTGAAGAAGAGAATGCCAAACTACTTGGGTATCTTGTAAAGAATCGCCACGGCTCACCCTTTGAGCACAACTCGATGACCTTCAAGATCTCTGCTCCTATATTTGTATTCCGTGAGTTCCAACGTCACCGTATTGGCTGGTCCTATAACGAGGTCTCTGCGCGATACAAAGAGATGGATCCGGTTTTCTATGCGTACCCACCAACGAGGCCTCTAGTCCAGGAAGGATCCTCTGCCCATCCGAAGCTTGTTGACGGGCACCCGTCTATGACTACGATGGTAAATCACGAAATGATGACTGCATACTCTCACTCCTGGGGGATCTACAAAGCTCTTCTGCGTGAGGGTGCTGCTAACGAAGTTGCTCGATCTGTGCTCCCTGTTGGTCTCTACAGTCAGATGTATGCGACATGCAATGCTCGAAGCTTGATGGCATTCCTGTCATTACGAGTTGATGCTGAGAACGCCCAGTTTGAGACCAAGCCCCAGTGGGAGATCGAACAGGTCGCTCGCAAGATGGAAGAGTACTTTTCTCTAATGTTCCCGGACACACACTACTTTTTTAACAAGAATGGTAGAATTGCTCCATAGGTAAAATTAGCTAAGTTACCTGCCGACAGTCGGCCGCCCCCAGGGTAAGCGATATCCCTGGTCCAGCCTCCTTAGCTCAGTTGGTAGAGCGCGATACTTGTAATATCGATGTCATCGGTTCGATTCCGGTAGGGGGCCCAGACCCCTCGTAGCTCAGCGGAAGAGCGTATGGTTTCTACCCATCCGGCCGGGAGTTCGAATCTCTCCGAGGGGACACCGGGAGTTAGCTCAGCCGGTTAGAGCAGCGGACTCATAATCCGTCGGTCGCGGGTTCAAGTCCCGCACTCCTGACAACACAAAACCCCCTGGCCGATATATGCCGGGGGGTTTGGTGTCAGATTCTGGATCACCGCCTATGTAGTTGCCAGTTAACCTTTCGTTGGGTGAGTTTGAACATTGGAATCATTCAGCTCCTAACTGGCCTCGCGGCCATCTCATACAAGATACTTCTATTTTAGAAGCTATTAAACTGTTCTAGATCTTCTACTGTGACGATGAGATCCCGGTGATTTAGAATAGAAGTAGCCAAGGCGCAGCTCCCCTGCTGCCCGGCATTGTGAATTTCGCTACCTCACAAAAGCTAAGCCCCCTCTTGAAAATATATTGGAGGGGGTTTAGTGTTACTAAATCTATATGAGAAGTTGGCAGTATATAATAACAATTTTTATAATAGCTCGCAAGATTTTACGAGGTGCTACACTAGATAAAACCCAATAAATATCAGCAAAATGGCCAAGTTTCCTTGGTCAATTTTCATCTCACCTGGAGGTCATATATGAACGAAAAAATAACAACCCTTGGCGAATACCAGGTCCCAATCGACCCGATGGATGAGTTCCAGTGCGAGGGGTGCCAATAGGCACGACCCCGAAACGGGTCCGGCCCGGTGCTCCTCGATCGTTGCTAGAGTCGAGCGCCGGGCCAACTAATCTTATAAAATGACTATATGACAGGCGTAACTCCGGAGACCTTAGTTCTTACTTCTGAAGGTTATCGGGAGATTTTATCACTAACTGGTTCTCCATTTTTAGTGTGGAATGGCGGGGAATACACTCCAGCAGTTGCGCAAAAACTAGCTGAACAACAAAAAGTTATTCGGATAGAGCTTGTTTCTGGTACTGAAATTGAGTGTGCAGCAGACTTTGAATTTCGGATCCAACGTGACTACTACGTCACTGCAGTGCATAACCAGGAAGCGAGATACCTGGCTCCCGGTGATCGACTCATCAAGGGTTGGTATCCAGTAGTTCCGGGTGGGGCTGAAGAGTTTCCCTACTCATATACACACGGCTACTACTCCGGAGCTGAGAAGTTTCGACTGGGAGACAAAGTTCTTGCAAGATCTGCAGTCTACGGAGTTAGGCGGCAGTCTCTACAACTTCTACAACTAAATACAGAACTAGATCAAAAAAGAAGTCTTAAGTTTTTAGACAGTATGCCTGAAGACTATGAAATCCCCCTCGATTTTAGATACTCACTCGAGACAAAGCTGGAGTGGCTAGCTGGACTTTTTGATTCTGGTCTTATCAAAAGAAAAGTGGGAATCAGGCCGATCTGGGATATTTACTCAGAAAATTATGACTTCCTAAAAAGACTGAAACTATTCAGTCATACGCTTGGCGGAGACGCTCGAGTAATAAAAAATAGTGATCTTGGAAGAGCTCACTACACTTTTCGTTTGGCCAATACGTGGGTGCAGAACCTAAGAAAAATGAATATCCCCGTAGTTAACCACTCGTTCCCCGAGATCAACTACACCAGAAGAAGCATTGATTATCCGAAGATAGCTCAAGTAATTGATGACTACAGATACTCAGACATATACAACATCACACAAGAAAACAAAGACACGGTTGTCCTCAACGGCATCCTTGTTCCAAACAACTCAGAAAGGTAACACCATGGGAATCCTCGGAAAAGGAATCCAGGAGGGCCTCCTCCTCAAGCCAGTCAAATACCAGTGGGCAATGGATCTGTACGACCAGGCCGTAGCGAACACGTGGTTCCCTAACGAAATTCAGCTCGGAGAAGATATTGCCGACTTCAAGAAGATGTCTGAGGAAGAGCAGCACGCCATCACATTCTTGATGTCGTTCTTTAACCCCTCGGAGCTGATTGTAAACAAGGCTCTTGCCTTTGGCGTGTACCCATATCTGAACGCACCCGAGTGCCACCTGTACCTCGCGAAGCAGATGTGGGAAGAAGCAAACCACTGCATGTCGTTCGAGTACGTTCTCGAAACCTTCCCCGTTGATCGCGCAGAAATCTACAACCAACACGTCTCGGTTCCCAGCATCAAAGCCAAGGAAGACTTTGAGGTCAAGTTCATCACGCGCATGACCGAAGAGACTCTTGACATTGAGACCGTAGAAGGCAAGCAGGACTTCGTCCGTAACCTTGTCGCTTACTCGGTCATCATGGAGGGCATCTGGTTCTACTCGGGCTTCATGGTGGCGCTCAGCTTCCGCCAGCGCAACCTGCTGCGTAACTTTGGTTCGCTCGTTGACTGGATTGTTCGTGACGAGAGTCTGCACCTCAAGTTTGGTGTCAACCTTGTTGTGACCATCCTGGACGAGAACCCCGACATCGTGACTGAAGAATTTGCTGCTGAGATCAAGCAAATGATTTTGGACGCTGTCGACATGGAGACGGCGTACAACAAGGATCAGTTCCCCAATGGAATCCTCGGTCTAAATGCTGACTACGCTACGCAGTACACCAAGTACCTTGCAGACCGTCGTCTTGAGGAGCTCGGCTTTGGCCCGCACTACAACGTGACAAACCCCGCAAAGTGGATGGCAGCAGCCAACGATACTTTGCAGTTGGTCAACTTCTTTGAATCAACAAACACTTCTTACGAAGTTAACGCTACATCATCTAGCAAGCACTAGGAGCAGTTATGTGTTGCTGCACAGAATGCAAGTGCGGTCTTAAAGACTAGTCCGCAAAAAGAAAACCCCCTCTTAGGAGGGGGCTCTCTTTTTTTACAAAGCTCTGTTAGCGAGTTTCGTATCTACAAAGAATTCTGTGGAGCTCTTCTTTAACTTCTACTGGTCGATAGGGGAATCCAATAATTTCCCAAATCATGTCACCTTTGTGAAAAGAGATGTCCATGACATAAATTTCCCAGCCGTGCTCAGAATAGATGGGGATGGAGATGTGATCCCCCCGATGCGAATTATCAGTAATTCCGGGGTTTCCATTGTCGTAGGACCTATAGTGTTGGATTAGCGGGAAGACGGGATGCCATCCATAAATTTCTGTCTGCCCGATAATAGTGTCTTCATAGTACTCGTCTGTAATTTCAGACTCTGACACATTCCATTTTTTGCTCCAAGGCTCCCTCACGTTTGGGTTTTCTTTTTCGTAGGTAAGAGTATCTACCTTGTGTCTAATGCTGCTGGACATTAAAAAGAAAAGCCAGGAAATATCTTTGTCATCGAAACTAGACGAGTCTTTACCTATGGCATTTACTTTTTCTGGCTTGCCCATCATCTTGAAAAGTTCTGTCATTCTCTCAAGATCTGACTCAACTTCTTCTTTGATAATGTTTTTCATCATTACTGATGTTTCTAAAATAGACATAGCTATCCTGCTTTCTGTTGTAGGAAGGGCCGTGCTCGGGCCCACTACGAGAATAGCAGATATTTAACTAGGATCGAGACGGTAAATACTACTCGATTGGTCCGCCGACAGCCCAGGCGTTGCAGGTGCGAGATGCTGCGCACTTAAAGTCCAGAGCTTCGCAGTATCCGAGCTCAGCTTGATCGATTGCGGAGTCGGCATCTCCGCCGGAAGATCCGCCCTGCTCGATTCCTGTAGCGATGCAATCTAACATCTCGGGGGTGCGGACAAAGAATACGCAAGTAGCGCAGGTCGTAGTTCTAGCCTCTTCTACAGTGGTCTTCCACTTATCTGCCTTGTCCTGCCAGAACTCATCGTTGGGTTCTTTGGGATTTAGCGGGCCGTAACCTACGTTGTCGATGGCGTTCTGACGGTTTTTGAGGTTTAGTTGGATGTCCTGTGTGGCGGGTGGGCACTCTTCCTCGTTGAGGGTGGCAAACATAGAAGCCAGCAACGGGGAGATGTTGGCTGCCTCTGAACTACGAGGGTGGGCTTTGGGGAGTAGATCGTTGTCTGATACGTACTTTGCGTTGGTGGGCTTACCAGACTTTACAAGCTTGAGGAACGCATTTACTCGAGCCATGGCCCACGAGTTACGGTTTTGGTCTGGGCGGTGGGAGGTGGAGAATGCACCAGCACCACGACGGTAGACAGCCTTGAGCATCCGAAGGTTGACCTTACGACCATTTTTAGCTTTGGCGTTGTGGTCTTCTACCTTCTTCTCTAGAGCCGAGATAATTGATTCTGTGAACCTAACGCTGGCACCTGTGTCGGCTGATCCAGCCTTGTTCTTGTCAGATCCTTTTATTTGATCTTTCTTTGGGGCCGGCTTAGATCCAGCGGTGGCAGTTACCGCACCATCTGGTAGGACGGCAAAGCGACACAGGCCGCCATCTTCTACTTCAGAATCAATAATTGAGCAACCATTAGGTGAGTTGAAGAAGACGCAGTTGCCACACTTGACACCAATCTTGGCGTTCTCTACGTTCTCGGCGGCAGGTGTGTAGCCCGCCCAGACGCCTGTGTTGTCGTCGTTAAACTTCCCATATTTTTGGGTAATCTCAATAAGTGCTTGAGCGAGGTCATTTTCCTCGGGAACTAAAAAACCAGTCATAAATCTATTGTATAGTAGATATGTTTTTACTAAATGTTAGTTATGCCGTAAAATAGATCAAACCTAGAAGAAGGAAACAAATGAGTAAAGTTCAAGATCTAACTGAGGAAACATTTAAATCAGATGTCCTAGAAGGCTCTGGGCCGGCTCTCGTGGAGTTTTGGGGGTCCTGGTGCAGTTCATGTAAGGCTATGTTTCCAGTCCTAGACGAACTCTCGGAGGCGCAGGATAAGCTGAAAATCACCAAACTAAGTGTGGAAGATGCGCCAGAAGTGGCTAGGAGCTATGGGGTTACAAGCATCCCCGCGATGTTGGTTTTCGAAAATGGAGTAGTAGTTCAGACAATTGTTGGTGCAAAAACATATGAGAAGTTGTCTGAAGAACTAAAAGATTTTATTTAAACTCTAGATAAATAAATAACCCCGTCAAAAGACGGGGTTATTTGTTTGATCAATCTTCTTGATCACCGTACGGTTCTTTTGTAGGAGAAAGACGGTGGCGCTCATCAATGATTCTAGATGCTCTGTCTGCAGCGATTGGTGCGTGCTCTGTCCAGTGATGAGCGCAGAATAGTAACTCTCCCGTATCAAACATAACTTGTACGTATGCCTGAGCCGAGCACTGATCACATCTATCAGTTAATTTTAGAATCTCAGTGTTCAATTCAGTCATACATCTATTGTATCCAAGTAAACTAATAGTGTGAATATATCAACTATCAGATCTGAAGTTAGAAAAGTCACTGAGCAGCTTATTCCAGAAAATGCAAACTCATATGATGCTACGCATAAATTACGTTATGCCCGAACGCTAGAAGTTATCCTTGAATCATATGAGAGTGGGCCCATTCTTGAGCTAGGCACTAGTTCGGTGATTCCTGTGGCTCTCGAGCTTTTAGGGATTGATGCAGACATATCAGTTACAAACTTCGATCTGTCTCAGACAATAACCGGATCTTTTACCTGCGAAGTGGCTGGACTTTCCCGAGAAGCTAAGAGATACAGTGTTAACCTGGAGAGTACGCCTCTTCCAGCGAAAGATCAAACATACGGTCTTGTCCTGTGTTGTGAAGTTATTGAGCATATGGACGTAGATCCGATGTTCATGCTTTCTGAGATAAACCGTGTCCTACCGGTGGGAGGCAAGATGATTATCTCTACTCCAAACATCACTAGTTCGCGGGGACTATGGAAAATGTTGCGGGGCATTGAGCCTTACTTTTTCATGCAGTACCACAAGGACCGCAGCCCGTATAGACACAACTACGAACACAGTGTGGACACTCTTAGTGCCCTATTGTCTGGGGCTGGGTTTGAATATGAGATCTGGACAGAAAACACATTTGAGCCTGGGATATCAGAAGATATTGGTCGTCTTAAAGCTGCTGGATATAAAATTCGAGAAGACAGACTTGGAGACAACATCTTTGCTGTGGCAACAAAAGTTTCTGGCGTTGTAGATCGACACCCCGGGCTCGTCTATGTATGAGGGTGAATTCCCTACGATTGGGAAGTGGGGTGGGGAAGCGTGGCAGATCCGTCGCTTAGCAGATAGAAACGTTAAAACATGGTCAGCTTCTAATCCTTCTATTGCTCGAGGCGGTGATGGTCGACTGTTGACAACTATCAGGTCTAGTAACTATGTCATTGCCCCCGCTTCTGGTCAGCTCTACGTAACTGAAGGTGGGCCGATCAAAACTCGAGTGTGGATGTCGTGGGTTTCAGATGACCTGACTATCTCTGAGCCTAAGCAAGTGGCCATTAGGGATTGGGAAGAGTTTAGATTTGTTCGAGGAGTTGAAGACGCTAAGCCATTCTGGGTAGATGGTCAGTGGTTCTTCACGGGTGTCGTGTTGGAGCGGGAGCAGAACATTGCACGACAGGGCTTGTTTGTCTTTGACCCCGACAAGTTGAGGGCCGAGATGGTCGCGCTGTACCCGGGTAAGCGTAAGCTAAAGCCTGAGAAGAACTGGATGTACATTCCGGGGACCAAGCCTTTTGACTTTGTTTACGGGCCGGATTGTGTCCTATCTGGGGGCAAGTTTAGAGACATTAAAAAAAGTAGAAAAGTTCCGGATGATCTTAGGGGAACATCTCATATTGTTGAGACCAGCATCGGGCTGATCGGAATGGGTCACCAGCTGTACACAAAAAGAGTGCGCAGCTATAACGCGATGACATTTGGCTATCAAGATGGGCTGCTTAAGGACTACACACACAGATTTGTTTTGTACAAGCCCAACGGTGAGATTGAAGCCACGACTCCTGAGTTCCGATTCTACGGTCCAGGGATTGAGTTTGCTTCTGGACTAATTGAGCACGGCGGAAAATTAGTCGTGTCTTTTGGAGTAGAAGACATCACCAGTCACCTGGCAACTATTGATGTTAAGAAGATCGAGAAGAAGCTTCGACCGGTATAAGTTGCTTATTTCCTAACCAGTCAATAGACTCTAGCCATGACAAACTACATGGAAATGCCAGATTTTTTTAATAAAGAAAAGGGCGCTACACCGTGCTCCGAGGCTGATCCAGATGGTTTTTTTCCAGAACAAGGTGAGCAACACCTAGGAAGACTTGCAAAAAAGATATGTAAAACATGCCCGTATCAACCTGAGTGCCTAGACTGGGCACTTAAGAATGACGAAGAGATTGGTATCTGGGGCGGCTCCTCGGAACAAGAAAGAAGACAGATTCGAACTGGGAAGCTGAAAAAAGAAGATCTATCGTTTTCCTAGAAGTCTGGGTCGTCGTTAGTGTCTTCCAATAGTTCGATAGGTTGAACTACACCAGACATCAGAATCGCCCTGGCCAAGTTGATCTCGTTCCTATAACCAGTAGTTGTGTCTCCCTGTGTTGGATCTAGTTGGATCGCACGTAGAGCTACCCGAAGAAGCGTCAGTGTGGCGGGAATTGAGTCCTTAAGCATCTTGTCTCCGACCGAGAGGGTCTCGTGATTCTGGAGTAGATAGCTAGACTGCATCTTTCTCAGCTTCTCAATAGAGCTTTGGATTGTCTGTTCGTTATTCATTACAACCTCCACAATAAATATATCTTAGGTTTGTAGAAAAAGTCAATCGATCCCGCAGCAACCATCACATATATGAACAGTCTCGTTGCTGAGGTTTACTGAGTAGTAGTAAAGAGCTGCATCGTAGTCTGGGTGTGTGAGGCCGTGCTCACAGGACCTAGTTAGAATCCCGCGGACATCGCAAAACTCTAGGGGAGCGTCTTTTAGGGGGTGATCAGAAGTTTTATTGTGGATTGCACAGAAATTTCTACACACCAAAATGTCGTGGACCCCGGAGAGATGTAGATTTGGGTCTTCTGTATCAGTCCAATATCCGGTGTTTTTATTTTGTCTAAGCTGCATCAATCTACGATGATCTTTTTAGAGAGCTGCAGAGCACGGGCGTACTTCTCCGATGCCTCGACTCCGAGCTTAAACTTTGGATCTTGCTTTGCTTGGAGCTCGTAGGCCTTGTCAAGAATCTCTATGTACTCTTCGTACTCGGTTATGGTCTTCCGGAGGCGGTCCGCGGCCATCTTAATTCGTTCTTGTGGGTTAAGCATTATTACCTTCATTCTCGTCTGCAAACCAACTAGATGTGCAGTTGCAATCTACACCTTCGTCAGTCATGTCGATTTCCTCTGGCTTCTCTGTATTGAGCTGTCTAAAGTCTTTAAGGCTTAGAGGTGTTGTAGTTCCACCAACACGACTACGCAGGATAGTGACATTGGATCCAAGGAAGTCTTGCATCTTCTCTTCTTGCTTCTCCCACTCTGCGTATCGATCTGGCATCTGTTCAAGAAGAAGTTTAAATTGCTTGTGCCCGGATCTTACGCAGCCACCGCCGCAGTTATTGTGGGGAAATCCAAGGGCATAGAGCCGGGGAGGGGTGATGCCTTCAAGCTCTGCAAGACGAATCATCTCTTCCTTTTTGAGAAATGGTGCGCCCATTAGCGGAGCTTCTACCTTCCAGGGGGCATAGCCGGCCGTTACTGCCTTCATGCGGTGGGACTCACTCCAGTCAATGCCAACGTAGATAATAGTGTTGTTTACGTCGCAGTTTTCGTGGATCCACTTCTTTGCTGGTTTCTGCTTTAGTTCGTGAGAGCAGGGCGCAATGCGTGAGTTGCCGAGAAACTTTTTGTCTCTAAAAACTTCCCATATGTTTCTACCATCAATAACCGTAACGAGCTCTGCTCCGAGTTTTTCGGAAGACTCTTTGACAAAACGATATGTGTCTTCATCTTCTCCGATGTGGGGATTCTCTGGATTGTCTCCTCGAACATCCGAGAAAAGAAGAACTACATTCTCTGGACCGTACCGATCACACACCCGCTTGGCAGCATACCAAGATCCAATACCGCCACTAAACATCACGACATGTAGGGTGTCTGAAGACATTATTATCCTTTGTTCTTAATACAGAACAATATATCAAATAAAGATGATCTCGAAGCGGTACTGAGAGGAGCGGGTTATTCCTTTTCTTCCCTGATCATTGAAACTATGTTTCTGATGGAGGGAATATCAAGCTCTGGCGCACCTGATAAATGATCTTCTAGTAACGCAATGATCCGCTCGCGCTCTCGGAGAACAACAAGCTCTAGCGCAGCAACACCAAGCTCGATCTCGGGACTAATGGTATTTGTCCTGGGCTCGGCTTCATCTTCTTTTTCTACTTCGTAGCTGCGGGGCAGGCTGCTAACAAATGAATAAACATTATCTGAGTATGTTGCGGTCCACACAGCAAGATCTTCGATGTGACCATTCATGTTGTTGGGGAAAGAAGTATTGAGAGATTCCAATAGGCCCTTAGCGTAGGCATCTACCCACTCTTTTGCTGTCATAAATGTTCTCACTTGGTCTCCGTCTCTATAAGTTCAATGGTCTCGAGCAGCCCACGACACCCCTCGTGCTTTGGAGCACCGTTCATCCAATTTTGTTTGTACTCAGTCCACTGCTCTTCACAGCCTGGACAAACATGATCCTGGAGTAGAGCAAAAATACGCTCACGCTCCGCTAGCTGGCCTTGTTGGAATTCGTCAGTCATTTGTTCTTCTCCTTGATGAGTTCAATAAGTTGTGGACCGTATATGTCTACCATGTCGCAGTCAGGGACGCAAGTGCATAGTTGGCTCTCAATTATTTTTAGGATGCGAAGACGCTCTTGGTGCACCCCAATATCGACACCTACCTTGTAGGCTTTGTCCTCGATGCGGGCTACCTCTTCTGGAGTGAATAAAGATCTCATTTGGTCTCTCCATCGATAAGAGGATTGTCGAAGTGTTCGTATTCGCCTGTCTCCTTGGCAAACCATTGCAAATCGTCGAGGGCCCTATTCTGCATTTGCTCTTCGACCTGCTGCTCAATTAGGGGAATAAGTTCTCCTGCGAGTCCCCAAGTGCCAGCGCCATGCTGGTTGTTGAGGTATATCCACAACCTCTTACCAGCATCCGTCTGGATGTTATATGGGATGCGCTCACCGTCCGGTCCGACGACCCCCTGTGTCTCACTCATCTGTCTCTCCTTTAATAATCTTGATGTTATAGCAAGTTATGCAGTCATAGCTGTGTTGACCGCCCCACATTTCGTGAGCGAGAGGTAGCGCAATAATACGTGCACGCTCTGCTTGTTCCCCCTCTTCGCACCCCCAAGCGTAAGCCTTATGTTCTGGTGAGTTAAGTTCAAACATTGCCTTCCTCTCCTCTGATAATGGCAACGATATCTTCAATGGTGAACGAATCGCATAAGCACTGCTCGTTGTCTATCCAATCGTGGCCATCGAGAGTCGGGCATAGCCTGGACTCGAAGAGCAAAATTATGCGATCTTGCTCGGCCTTTGCGCCAGTGCGAATGTCTTTCTGGCGGAGGGGAGATTTTTCTTTGCTCACTTGTTTTCTCCCTGAATATCGTAATACTCCGATATGGCCGGACTATCGTGATCTTGAGATATTTGGTCTGCTTTGATTATCTCAATGGCCTCGTTGAAGCTCCCACACCAGCACTCAATTACTTCTACATCAGTAAACTTGCATTGATGCTGCTTCAGCAGTTCAACTATGCGCATACGTTCGCGCTGAACACCTACCTCGATCCAGTAGGCATTGGTAAGACTTCTAGGCACTAATCATCCCCCTCGATAAGCGCGATAGCTTTGGTTATTGCATCAGCCTGATCGCCCTCGTTGGCGGATAAGTGTTCGGTTCGCAGGTCTTCGAGAAGTGCAACGATGCGGTCACGCTCGAGGAGGGCAACGTGATTGGCCTCGATAAGAACATCTTCTATTGCCCCGCTATCCTTGTCTTTTTCAGCAGACGCCAGAATGTAGTCGCCGTCATCGTCAATATATGCGTAGCTCATTTGTTTTCTCCTTTTATTTCCATTTCGATTCGTAGATCAGTCGGTCATTTTCAGTGTCTTCTGCGAAGTTGGGTGGTGGATTGAGCTTAATAGTCTTGCTCTCGTTTCCCCAGCAATTAGTTCTAGACGTGATTGCAACTCCACGCCCCTGAGAGAGGGTCCACGCGAGGACATCATCATCTCCGTAGTACCACTTCATTCTGGTGTCGAACTCAAACTTCGGAACAAGATCTTTGTGGAGGGCCATATAAAAACCTGCAAGACCGCCAGTTCCGTCATATTGAGCACCGCAGGTTGTTGTAACATGCTCGAGCCCGAGAGGTATCACTCGGCCGTCGTAGTTGGGGCAGATAAGCCCGACACCCCCGAGACCAGGGCTGTTGTCGAGAACATTGCAAAGAATGGTCGCTGTGTCAGGATCGCTCTCTACGTCGTCATTTATGAACAAAGCGTGGCAGCCAAGTTCCTCTGCCTTATTAAGCCCGATGTTCCACATGTCGTGGATCCCGGCAGTTATATGTCCATAGTCAAGAGTCACTTTATTGGACTTACCCATATACATAGGTTGTAACTCGGAGAATGCTGTCGGACCGTGGGCAACAACAACAATCTTCTCTACTGCTGGATCTTTAATGAGTGTCGTGACAATGGTGTGTAGCCCCGAGAAGTTCGTCTTCGTTGGAATTACCGCTACTGCTTTGGTCATTACTGTCTCCATTCGCAGACAATCGCGTTGATGATGCTGAGAGCCTCAACGTGATTAATAAATCCGCCCTGGTGGTCCGCAAGTATTGATTCTATTGCGTCCATCGGGGCTGTCTGGGTGTTGAGTCCAGTCATGTCAATTACTGGCATAGTTGCACTTCCTCTACATAGAGGGTGCCTGTGCCGTTGCAGGTGTTACATGTAACGGTGTAGTTCTCTCGATACTCGGTAATGCTTCGCAAGAACCCGAGGCCCTTGCATGCTTGGCAGGAAATCATCATTTTGTCATTTTCCTTTGTCGTTAGAGGTCTTCTAAATTGACTTGAATTGCAGACTCTACTGTTGAGAGTCGATCTTGGAGAACAGCTCTAAGAGCTAGATCTTCAAGGATGGGTATCAAGCTTCTTGCAGCTTGACGATCCTGTTCTGTGGGGGTGGGGGTGGTGGTGTCGGAATATGCTTCCGCTAAAGTGCTAGCAATCTCTTCAATGAGATCGTCCATTGTTTAGTCCTCGTCCCGATATTCGGGCTCGTCAAACTCTGGAGAATCACCAATCCACTCGTACTGCTTTAGACAGCTTGTGCAGGTCCACTCTCCAGCAGCACTTACGATCGAGTAGCTAACAAGCATCTTGTGTTCTTGCTCCTCCTCGAAGAGGGAGCAGGATTCGTTATTGCACTCCACAAATTGGTGGGTGGTCGCTTCTCCTATTTCTTGGTAAGGCATTAAATGACCTCCTTGTTTAGCATGCGCATTTTGTTGAGTCCGTAGTACAGCGGGTACGCAGACTTGAGGCCCATCTCTTTAGCGAGGCGATTAAGGCTGAGGCCCTTGTTGTAGAGGTTGAAGATGGCACTGTGGTAGACCGCGGTGCCGTGAGTCTTCGAGTCTTTGAGGTACGCGATTGCTTCTGCGTACTGCTCCTTGGTTGCAACAGACTTCTTGTGTCGTTCGAGGGGCGGGATGCCGGCAGTCATAACACGACGGCGTAGAGATGGGTAGGCAACCTCGAGTGCCTCGGCCATCTTCAGAAGAGAGCCACCCTTTGCGGAATACTCTGCGAGAAGTCTGGTGTACTCCCTAGAAGCATCGTGAGCTGCGGAATCAGTGGACCGAGACCCGTATGCCCTGGTTGCCAAATACTTGTGCTTGGCAATAGACGGATAGTAGTCCGAAAGCAATTGAAGCTTTTCTTGTTTATTTGTCATGTCACTTCCCTTGTTGGTTGTTGGTTGGTAGTGCTATTGCTTTGATTATAGGCACGGTATGTTTTGTAATGCAAGCTCAAATAAGAAAAAACCGATACAATGGGTACATGGTACGAGATCCTTCATTTCTTCCTAACCCTCCTGCAAAGCCAGAGGGTAGATTGGCAAACATTGTGAATAGTGAATTTGATCCGCACGACGGACCAGAACTAAAAACTGAAATAACCATATATGACGTAGAAGAAGAGACACCTCTCTCTGAGGACACCAAGCCGGGTGATGCTGGTGGTGGGGTAGAAACAAAGGGTGCAAGACGTTTCCACGCTGACACTCCTTTTGTCTTGTCGCTTCTTCTCGTTCTTATTGCCAGCATGGCTGCAGCTTCGTTCTACATCTCCTTCTCGGGACTGTACTCGGCAGCTGCATGGGCCGTTGGCGATAACCCCCCTCTCCAGTTCGCCGTACCGATTATGTTGGACATCTCCATCATTGCCTTTACTTTGGCTCTGTTCATTGAACGAGAACGTGGTGAAAAAGTTTTGGGTACTTGGCTAGCAATCGGTGCGTTTACGCTAGTTTCTATCACTGCAAACGTGTTTCACACCTTTGTTGTATCGACTGCGGTAGATCAGTATCAACTAATCATTGGTGCTGTCATTTCTGGTGGTGCGCCTCTGCTCCTTGCATTCGGTGTAGACAAGATTGCCATTAAGGTATTCAAGCGAACCAGTAACTAAACGGAAAAGGTACGTATGCCTAACGGACAAACCGTCTCTGGTCTACACGAATTCATGAGAAGTCCTCTCTATGCGACCGTGGAACTAAAAAATACTGGAGATGGGTTCGTCTCTGAGTGGTGGATTTCCCGTAACGAACCTGGAAGTTACGAACTACAAGTCCTCGGCTATCTTCGGCTCCCTGTTTTTGGGGAGACCGAAGAGGCCGCGACTCGTAGGATCGGGTTTATTTACGGAAACATCTTTGAACTACTCGAGGCGGTAATCGGAGGGGTGGCCGACACCGGGGCGGGTGGAGACGTTGTTAGTGCGAGAAGGCACTGTAAAGCGCATTTGCAGTGGTGGTCGGACGTAATTACGCCAGGAAGTCGTACCGAACATACTGCTTCGCTGTATTCTCTGGCTGTGGAGTTCGGCGTAAACAACCCTGCTGCCCTAATTGCGGAGGTCCAGGTGCTACCTTCTGTGAGAACGGTGCACGATCGAATCGCGTATGCGCGACGGATCGGAATTTTAGACTCGCATGGAAAGGGCCGAATCAAGGTTTCTGTGGAATCGGAATCGGAATCGGAATCGGAGTCGGAAGAAGTGGGACTCTTCCACTATCCCGCCGAGCTAAGCTCTCCGGAGAGAAGTAAAGAGATTATGGATCGTATCCTGAGGCACTCTGGAGGTATGTGATGTCAAGAAGTTGGGGATGTCTTTTTGTTGGACACCAATGGATTGATGACAAGGACATCGGTGGATATCGGTGCAATGTGTGTGGGGCGCACACAGAAAAGCGTGTGTATTAGGTGAGCGAAGATCTTTACTGGGTGCGAAACTACGTATCGAGAAACCCGTATACCGGCGCTCCGGCAGTAGATTTGGCTGCTTTGGCGGGAAGTAGGGAGCTTCGGGGGCTGCTTGCGGGGATCTGGGAGGCTGGATATAACAGCGGATTTACGGACGGTGTAGACGATTCTTCGGTCGATTCGCAGTCAATTAACCCTTACAGAGATTGATCTGGGGTAAAATAGTAAGACTTGTTTATTTTTACTTGACGGGATAGCATGAGCTCTTATGACCTTGTGGTCCTTGCAATAGAAAAGATAGACTGGGTAAGAGAGGTCTCCGGATCTCTTCCAGACGCGCTTGATGACGTGTACGACCTCCTACAGGAGTCACTTCATGAGGATGCGTGTGATAGCTGGCCCGCATATGAATTCGCCGAACGGATTCTGAATGCGAGTTGGCCGTAATAATTCGCTATAGTGGCGAACTGTGTAGCTATGACAAGCGGAGGAAATTCCACCGCAGAAAGGAATGACACAGTGAAAAACAAAAAGAAAACCAACAAGGAGCAGTTAGACCAACTTCGTAAGAAGTGGAACATGAACTGCCAAACCGCGATCAGAGACAAGGTCGCATATGTCCTCCGTAGAAGCCGTACAGACTACCTGAAGGTGTTTGGGTCAGAGCGAGGACTGAATCGCTATCAAGCCGAAGTCCTTGAGGATGTCTCCGGAGTCGGAACGCACCGAGAGGTGGCCATCTACGAGCGTAATCGCGTTGCAAACATTGTGCGTGGTGCGTTTGTCAACGTAGAGCCAGACACCATTACCGGGCTTATTGGCGCTGACATCGTTGCAGAGCTGCTTGGTGAGTTCCAAGCGAGCATCATCTCTGTGTCTCCGGACATGATTGTGACGCGCAGCGATGAGAAGATCGAGAACATGAACTTCACGAATGGGGCTGTTCCGGCTCCCGTGTCGGCAATGTCTCACGTGTCGGCTGGTGCAAGCATGGGGGCTGCTATTACCTATGGCTATGACCCCACCTCCCCGACTAACATCTATACGCGAGACATGCTGAAGGCTGCCGGCCATATTGCTAACGATCGGCCTCTTACATTGGATGCGTTCAATGAGAAGTTTCGGGCCGGACTAAAAAAAGTACAGAGCCTCGACTTTAAAAAAGTTGGGGCAACCTTAGGAGCACTTTCGGCAGTAACTTTGATCTCGTTGGGTACGTCAGTTTCGGCGTATGCAGCGGTGGGCAGTTATGAGATGTACTACATCAATCACCTGTCTGACACCACCTGGGAAGACAAAAAGAATGGTTCGCAGTCTCTAAAGGTATCTGCGGATGCACCAGCTCCTTCGGCTGGTCGCTCGCGGGGCATCTATCAGCCGGACATGATCTGGCCGACAGTTGGCGGATCTAGTGTGATCATCTCCTCTGGATTTGGATACCGTCCTGCACCATGTGCGATTTGCTCCACGGATCACCGTGGATTGGATATGAACCCCGGGTACGGAACCGAGATCTACTCTGCAACTTCCGGCACTGTTGTGTCCGTTGGTTGGAACGGGTCTCTTGGTTGGGAAGTCTCGGTTGCGGACGAAGGTAACCGTGTCTATGTCTACGGACATATGATCGCCAACTCTTCTCCTGCGGATATCGTCGTTGGTGCAAAGGTGAAGCAGGGTCAAGTCATTGGATTCGTTGGTAGCACCGGAACGTCAACCGGAGCGCACCTTCACTTCGAAATCATCGAAGACGGCGTGCAGATCGATCCTTACCCGGAGTTACAGCGTTGGGCGCACTAGATTGTTAGTTGGTGTGCTGTAGACTTTTCGCATGAATTTATTTGCGAAGTGGAGACAGCGCCGACTGCAGAAGAGGTCAGCAGATCTCGTCATTGAAATGCTTATTCAGTATTTGGAAAGTGGCGGAGATCTGGATGACCTCTTCGTGCTTTCTGTGGTGGAACCTGTGGAGTGGGACATGAAGGGGCAGTTCTGGTTTGTGGGTCTAAAAGATGAGCTGGACCGGGAAATAATAAAGGTAGACAAGAAGGTGTCGCTGTCTTCGGG
>Ga0247723_1000038_pt1 | contig 76449 bp, 46 predicted proteins | sample MSEWelMarce5H_FC_FD_189079 | JGI IMG/M metagenome (GOLD analysis project Ga0247723, IMG submission 189079) | Subsurface sediment microbial communities from gas well in West Virginia, United States - MSEEL Well Study Marcellus 5H_FC | ecosystem: Environmental > Terrestrial > Deep subsurface >...
CAAAATATCCCGTACGGTGTCTGTACGGACTATCCAGGAGCTTAGTTAATTATTTTGCCTTATCATGCTTCTCCTCGCAAATTCTAGCTAGAGAAGTAACAACGTAAGCTGATTTGCAAACAGCACACACATTGGAGTTGTTTTTAGGCATATGGTTCCCTTCGGAACGTTTATAAGTTACCTTAAAATTATCTCACAAAAAGAAAACCCCTACTCTGTAGGGGTTTCTTTTTCTTCTTCTTGCTGTTTTCGAATCTCTGCCTCGACCTCAGATCGAAGGACCATGCTCTTAGCAAAGCTAGCCTGGAAATCATAGTCACCTGCGTGACTAATGCGTACCCACGGGGCCGCATAAACTTTACCGCCAAGCTCTTGCCACTTCTTACAGAAGTAATAGTCTTCTGACAGAAGTACTCCGTCTTCGTCAATTTCTGTAGCAAAAAATTCTATTACCTGATTTTCAGGCTCCATAGTTCCAGTACTTCCACTAAATGCATATGTTTTGCAATTAGGAGTCATAGCGTCAAACACTTTTTTAGTGATAAACATCATTCCAGTAGCAACGTTTACTACCTCAGTAGGTTCATTTAAATTAATAGTGTTTAGGCCAATTGGCAAATTGGCAGAGAAAAATCCAGAGTAGTCAGCTAAATTTTCCTTATTTAAAAGAGCGGCATGTCTTACGTCTTCCCAGTTAATATTCTTCATAGGGTAGACCGCACCAATCAAATCTTTTCCAGACTCAATCATTCTTAGAATGTCGTCAGCATTGAATCCGTGGTCAGCATCAATAAACAACATTGCATCAGACTTAGTCAGATAAAATTCTCTTACTAAAGCATTTCTAGCCCTCGTAATTAAGCTTTCGTTGTAAATTTTTGTGTACACAACTTGATGCCCAGCTTTAGATAGGACTAAAAGCAAATTGATGAGGCTCTCTGTGTACACACCTTTACAGTTACCGCCGTACATAGGGGTAGCGATACAAATCTTCATGTCTCTCCTAAATTATGTTGGAGGGGCTAGCGGACGCTAACCCCTCCTCATGTGGACTCTCTCCCAAGAGCACATCTTTGTTACCGTGCTATTCTAACAGCATGTTCCCAATTAATTTGCCCATCTTCGTTGTTTGCCACAACTCTAGGCATTAGCACTCGTTCCTTAATTTCAGCTCTAGCGCCCTGGCCTTCGATTTGAATACCACGGTCTTGAAGCTTCCTCTGGAATGCAGTCTGCGTCATTGGACGCTCACCGCGTTCTTCACTCCACACACGATAGACGCTGTAGATAGCCTTGACCAGTGAAGACGCCCCTGGAACTTCCTTTGTCTCTTCGTTAAGGAAAATGCCAATACGGTCTTCGTTCTTGCGATACATGTCAGCAGCCTCTGCTACAGCAGTGCACCAACCTAGCGGGTCACGGGCAGACGAGCCTAGGTACTTAATTGCACCCTCGACAGCCCATGCAAGCACAGCTGGGAGAGCACCCTCGGGGTCAAACAAATAAGCCTTTAGGTCCGGGTCTGGATTTTCCGGGACGTTGCTCCAAGGAATCGGTCGAATACGACGCCACATAGCATCGTCAGTAATCATAGGTCGGTGGTTTGTTGTGACCCACAGCTTAGCCTGTGCCTGGAATGTGAACGGCTTTTCACCAGGAGAACGAGCAGAAATTTCAGACGAACCTGTCAGCTTCTTGACTGCGTTTTCTTTTAGACGCTCAGACTCAGGCAACTCGTCAACCCAAACCATACGCTTACCACGAAGCTCTGCCCAGTGGTACAAGTCAGTGCTACTCGACTGCCCGTTCCCATCACCAAGGATGTTGGAGTCCAAAGGCCATGCGTACTGCTTAGTGTCTAGTGCTTTAACGATTGTCTCAACAAATGTGTTTTTACCAGAACCGGCTGGACCATACACAAGGAACATCACGTCTTGGTTGCTTAAGCCAGTTAGAGTGTACCCAACCGCACGCTGAATCCAGTCTTGCAATTCTTTGTCACCGCCGGTAGCAAAATCAATAAACTGTTGCCAACGAACGTTAGTCATTCCCTCGGTGTAGTTAATCGGAGAACGCTTAGTAATGTGCAAGTCTGGACGGCCACGTAGTAGCTCTCCAGTGCGCAAGTCAATAACACCGTTAGCCACACCAAGCAAGTAAGCGTCGTTATCCCAAGACTCTACCGCAACTACAACTCTGGTGTCTGAGTTTGCGCTTTCAACTGCCGCGTTTAGTCGAGAGTTTGACTTAGCCTGGTTAGCCCACTTAAGAACTTCATTCTTCTTGTCGTTGTCCGAGTCACCGTAGTTTGCAACTTCAGCCGCAATAATTGGAGGAATACGTTTAGATAATTCTTTCATTCCTAAATCTTCAGCGTCCGGCTTCCAATAATTACCGTCCCAGATGAACCAGCCAATGCCGGGTGTATAGCGAATAGAAGAACCGAACGAGTCAACAATTCGACGACCATTACCAATGTCAGATAGCGAACGTCGGCCAGGGCGACCACCTTCAGCTTCAGACAAAGCATCCGGGTCTTTTGGAATGTCAATGTTTCCAGAGCCAAACGCTTGATCGATAGATACACCGTTGTGAGCAGCGTCTGCAACTACTCCACCAATGGTTCCCGGCAGATTGAAGTCAGAAGGTTCGGGGTCAGAGTCTTGCGAATTATTGTCTGCACTAACTTTAGGAGCAGCGGCAACTGTAGACCTAGCCTCATCCTGCGAACGCTGAGCCCATTCCTGAGCTCCATCCCATAAGCGATTACTTACAGGATTGCCAGACACAAAATCAATTGCACGGCGGACGTGCATGAGTAGTCCTCCAGGACCCTCAAGTTCTAAAGATGGGCGAACTTTTTCGGCATTGAAACGAATCATCATCGTCTCTACTGCCATCTTCCCTGCCTCGCTCTGCACACCAAACTTATTGGCAAGCGAGCAGGTCAACTTGTAAATGTCCACAGCACGCGAACCTTCATCAATACCCTCGAGCAACATCTTCTCGACATCTATACGCTCGCCATTCCACTCTAAGTCGCTGGCCCATCCCCACTCGCCATTGCCAAGTGAAGTACCAGACTTGCGAGTCTTTTTGCGAATAATGTTTAGTAGGAATTCAGGAGCCTCAGCCATTTCTATTTGCCAAGGTGCTTTGCCATCAGCCCACTCGTAATTAACACCAGAGCCGTGACGGCTAGGAGGGAGCATTACGTATCCATTGTGCTTGATGTCAATACCACTAAGACCGTTAGCCTTTAGGTTTCCAATCAATTGCTCGCTAGGGTCACACTTAAAGTAAAGGTGTCGGCCTCGAACGGTTCTACCTTTGTATGTGTAGGCACCAGTCAGTGCTTCAACACTTGGCGGAAGTACTCCATCAAGAAGTTCTTCAAACTTTTCAAACGAATCGATACCGCCAGAACGCGGATCTATGTCAACTACTAAAAATCCAGATGGCTGACAAAAAACACCAATGTTCCCCTCGGGAGAGTTTTCCCACCAAGTTTTGACAATGAATTCATCGTCAGTGGCTTTAATATTCCACTCGTTAATTGCAGGGTGCTTACCAATGTCTTTAGGCTCACCGTGAGCCCCGTTACAGGTGCATCGCCCTTGGTCAGTAATACCGTGGCACGGAAGAATTTTCCAGCCCTGCTTGGCATACCAAGTAGAGCCATTAGCTATTTTTTGTACGTGGGACAGCTCAGATGTCATGCTATCTTGCGTCCATCAGGGGAGAGAGTTGTCGTTTCATATGTGCCTTTCTGACACCGCAATACTAACCAATTACCAAGACTTGCGCAATAGCAAAGCCGAAATTGGTTTATAATTTTTAAAGACCTGTATTTAGTAGACATCTACGATACCACAACTTTAGGAATTCAATCAAAATGCCTCAAGAAATACTCCTATCTACCGCAGCTGTAATTACTGCTACCGGTATTATAATAGGAGCCCTTATTGCTATTTACAGATTAGCACACCGTATTGGAGAATCAATAGGTGTCGACAAAAATGGCAGAACTATTGCCGAACGTTTAGACCGAGTTGAGCACCAGCTTTGGGAGAACGGGGGCTCTTCATTGGCAGACAGGGTAAACACTATTGAAGCCCATGCTATAAAAACTTCAGCAGAGATTGACTTAATTAAAAAGTTTGTAGTAGGCTCTACAACAGAAAATCCAGTAGTATCAATAAAGAAACCAAGGGCTAAAAAAGCTAGCTAAATATAATTTCATGCACTACAATATGTAACGACACTAATGACACACTAAGGACTACGTTATGTCTCTATCAGACAAGCTCAACCAAGCCGTGGATGAAGCGTCTCAGCTTCTGTGTAAGGTCGGGGTTTTACTAGTAAACCCTAAACTGACAGCCAAAGAGCGCGAGCAGCTGTCCACAATACTAAGCATGCCGGACGACTATCCAGGCAGAGTATCTAACTCAGCACTTTCACAAATTTTACGTGAAGAGGGGTATGATATCTCTAAGAGTTCAATCGACCGCCACCGAGGCGCGAGATGTACATGCCACAGAAAGGCCTCAAAGTGAGCCTAGAAGATAAGTTAGAAAAACTTGCAAGCCCAGGTAAATCTGGCTCCGATGTTAAAGCCCTAAACACTCCAGAAAATTGGCGTTCAAAAATGGACGTCGATGACAAGACTGGAGGTTTTGTCATTTCTCAGCCAAAACCTGCCGGCACTCCGCAAGATGCCCGACAGATTCTTGAAGACTTTGACATGGACCCGGATGCGTGGTCAGTCACCTCGGTCCGCCGAGGCAAGTGGCAAAAATATGACGGAGAATATTTAGAATCACTCCGCATCAACATTGTCCCTGCTGGAATTGCGGCGGAAGACCATCTAGACGCTGAAAAACTTATTGACGAAATTAAAAAGTGGCGTCCCGGAACTGGAATTAAAACTGCTAAGGGTGATGGCTCATTTGCACTATTTCCTAGCGACCAGCAAATTGGTAAGAAGGCAAACGGTCAGGGAACTCAGCAAGCAATCGACAGAATTCTGCACCTAACCGACGCTGCAGTAGACAGGTTCCAAGGTCTACAGAGAATGGGACTGAGCATGGGTGGTATCGTGCTAGGTCTTCCTGGTGACCACGTTGAAGGTAACGTTTCTCAGGGTGGACGTCTTCAAGGTTTAGCATCTTCAGACCTCGGGCTCACCGAGCAGGTACGTGTTGCACGTCGCCTACTGATGTCACAAATCAAAGCTTTAGCTCCTCTAGCGGAGCGTATGGTTGTTCCAGTCATCAACGGAAACCATGACGAGGTTACTCGTCAGGTCGCTGCCGATCCCGCTGATGGCTGGAACGTTGAGATTGCTTCTGCAGTGCAAGATGCCTGCGCGGAGAATCCAGCGTTACAGCACATCGAGTTCCGGTACCCAGCCCCTGGGCACCAGACACTAGCCGTAAATATTGATGGCACGATGCTAGGCATGTTCCACGGCCACCAAGGACGAGACCCGTTAAAGTATTTGTCAGGTCAAGCCGCAGGACAAACTGCCCTCGGAAACTGCGACGTGTGGGTGTCAGGGCACTACCACAACTTTAAGTGCATGGACATTAGCCACCGCTTCTGGGCCCAGTGCCCAACCACCGACCCAGGCTCAGAATGGTTCCGCGACCGTTCAGGTATGGAATCAAAGCCAGGACTTCTGACTATGGTGATTGGTGGAAGTTTTGATCCCCGAGAGTTTATCAACGTACTGCCAGTGAGACTTTAGGTGCGCAGTAAGACATACATCATTGCCTGGGATAGAGCAATAGATAATTGCATAGACGTGAGTAATCAGCTAAAAGACAGCGATGTGCAACACGTCTTTTACAACGTTTCAAGCGTCGGGGAACAGACTGATAATTGGGTGCGTAGACCTGACATTAGATACAACAGCCATTTCTTTTACGCAATTAAAGATTTTATTGCCAGCGACAACGAGATTTTTATTTTTAATACTGGAGATATATCTTATACAGACTATGTCGGGTACACAAAATATATAGAAAAGCTTTTTAAAGAAAACCCTAATCTAGGAGCATTTGCTCCCGACAACACTAACGATGCATTCGTTGGACCATACTCGATGATAGCTAGGTCTAAAAAATATAGAACTCTGTATTTATCTACCAACACTAATGGAGCATACTTAGCGCTTCATAGAGATATCGTAGAGTACATCAACAAGTTTTACGATTGGTGCGTAGAAAACAACGTTTTAGATTTCACAACCATGAGAACGGGCTGGGGATTAGACATGACCTACTGCGCTCTAATCATCTACTTAAACAGGGTAATCTACAGAGACTCCGGAGTGATGATGTTTCATCCTAAAGAACAAAGCTATACCCACGAAGCTGGTAATCATGAATACAGATCTATTATTTCAGCATTTAAAACTTTTTGCGACCACGTGGGCATAGACAAAAACAGAATCCACTATATTCTAGATGTAACCGTTAGACGAGCTAGAGACTTGGGTACAGTTCTAAACCCAGAAATTATCTATTCTGACCCGAAAAAGGTAGTGGAAGCATGAGAATTTACAGCGGAGGAACCTACGATTTATTTCACTACGGCCACGTCAGGCTTCTTAAGCGTCTCAAGCAGATGGCTGGAGAAAATGGCACCCTAATCGTTGCCGTAAACACCGACGAGTTTATCGAACAGTTTAAAGGCTCAAAACCAGTAATGAGTTTAGAAGAACGAATTGAAGTTTTAGAAGCTTGCAAGTATGTAGACGAAGTAGTCGTTAATCACTCTGGAGCAGACTCTAAGCCAACCATACTAAAAGCTAGAGCAGATTTCGTCGTGGTAGGCACCGACTGGTCAGACCGCGACTACATGAGTCAAATGGGATTTACTCGCGAGTGGTTAGAAGATAATAATATTGGGTATGGGTTTTTGCCGTACACAACGACCGTAAGCACAACTGACATTAAGAAAAGGCTAAACAAGCAGTGAAAATTGCCGTCTACACGATAGCTCTTAACGAGGAAAAGCACGTAGAGCGTTGGTACAACTCTGTAAAAGACGCAGACTACATTCTTATCGCTGATACCGGCTCGACCGATAAAACCGTAGAGATTGCCAAGAGTCTTGGAATCAACGTAGTTAGCGTCCTACTAAAACCTTTTAGATTTGACACAAGCAGAAACGCCGCCCTAGCCGCATTACCAGCCGATATCGATTACTGCATATCGCTTGATATGGATGAAATGCTGTCTAGTGGCTGGAGAGCTGATATGGACTCTTTAGCCGAGCTACCAGACAACACTTCGGCCATTATCAGAGCAACGCTGACCTGGAATGTTAAGGAAGACGGGACCCCGGGGCTTCAATACGGAGCCGACCGAATCCACTCCCGCTGGGGTGTAACTTGGCGTCAGCCAGCCCACGAGATTATCAGCACCTACGGTGACTACCACGAAGCCCGAGGCTGGGTAGGCTTTGAGATTATCCATGCGGCTGACCCCACAAAGTCTAGGTCGCAATACCTGGGAATGCTAAAAATGGCCGTAGACGAGCAGCCATATAGCGATAGAAACGCTTATTACTACGCTAGAGAGCTTTTTTACTACGGTAAGTACGAAGAGGCGACTAAGGAGTTTAAACGCCACCTAGGGCTTCCTACGGCTTCCTGGGCCCCAGAGAGAGCATCTTCTATGCGTCACATAGGAAAGATGAACCCTGAAGAAGCAGTAGAGTGGTTTATCAAGGCAGCCGAAGAATCTCCTGGTCGCAGGGAGCCTTTCGTGGACCTTGCCAGCCACTATTATGCAACCGAGGACTGGGAAAATTGCTACAAATACAGCAAAAAAGCCTTAGAAATAACCGAGAAAAAGCTTGACTATATGTGCGAAGAAGCGTCTTGGGGCTCTCTCCCATGGGACTACGCGGCGTTGTCAGCTTACTATACGGGCAGACATGACGAAGCTTTAGAGTATGGAACTACTGCTCTAAGTCTGGATCCCCAAAATCAAAGGCTAATTGAGAATATTCAGTACTATCAGAGACCTTCTTAAGCTGCTCTTTCTTGTCAGCCTTGAGCGCGTGATACGCATTTACAGCGTTAGCACTGGTCCTACTTCTCCACGTAAAGTCACACTCTAGGCACTGAACGATTCTCATTGTCAACCAACGACCGCCGTCCGGATTGTCCACGACCATGGCTTTTAGACTTGAAGTTCTAGCCTGGCAGTATGGGCACTTAGGAAACCTATCTCTACGAATTTCAGCACCGTCAGCATTGACTGATAAAGCTCTGCGTAATTCGTGTTCGTCATTGCCACCCCAGATTCCCCATATTTTACCTGTTTCTAGCGCCCACTTGACGCAGTCTTTTCGCACAGGGCACTGGAAACATAGATTTTTAGCTTGATGCTTGTCGTCTAGTTCATCAGAGAAGAACAAGTCTTTCATGTCTCTATTGGATGGCTTAGCGCACTCGGCGTCTTTCATCCACTCTGTATCTTTACTTGGTTCCCAAAATGGAATCATTTAATAACCGCCCAGGTCGCTTCTCGGGGGCTGTCTACAACATCGTCATACTCAGTAATTCCGTGCTCATCACAGGCTGTTAAGTAGATTTCACCATCAACATGTCCAACGTATCCATGAATAATATCCGCTGTTTCTACAGCCCGGTATCCTTCACCTAAGGAATCAACCACACCGTCTCTTTGCAATGAAGAAGCCAAGGCTCGCCTAATAACGTCTTCATCCAAATCTATGTGGTCATAAGTAAAAAAGATAAAAGAAAATGGTCCGGTGACAGAAATGTCGTCACCAGACCATTCAAACCATAGGCATTCGCCGGCTCTTGAATCTTTCATAATTACATCCTTACTAAGTTAATTATACTTGCAAGTTTTGTAATTTTTAGTTAAAATAGCAAATTTTATTATTTTATTTTTGGCCGTACAAATACGTCAGCATAGAACTTGTGCTCTGAATCAGGAGCTAAGACCGACACTTCCATTTCAAATTCGGCATATTTCTCTGCTTCTTCAGCCGGAAAGTTGTAGTATTCTGACGCAAGCTGAATAGCCTTAACCTTCATACTGTCTCTGTCATCGCCCAAGACCGTGAACTTCATGCGGTCGCGAATCATTACTGAACTCTCTTCTGTAGGTGCTCTGGGTTGTAGTGAGCGCCGTCAATAATTGGAGTCTTGTCGTCAGTAGAGTTGACAATGATATCACCATTTCTAATGCCAACAATCACGCCTCGACGTCCGTTGTGTACGGTTCCGGTGCTTCCACTAAAAGCATCGTGCGACACTCTAACAATGTCTCCAACCTTCAGGTCACCACGTCGCGCATCAATCCAGATTTCTTCCTTGTTTGGGACTACCAGTGCGTGTCCCAGTCCGACCGTGGAAAGAATGTCTAAGACCTGTTTAGCCTGAGTAGTATCTAGGTCAATTTCTTCCCATGTCTTTAGCATTTTGAGTACAGCCTTACCTACACCAACGCGGATTTTAGCGTCAGCAAATTGTTGCTTTACCCAGTTGTAATCTACTTTCATTAGTTTTCCTTTCGAGAAATGTTTAAGGTGGTTTCTAAAATATTTAATGCGGTTTGTTTTCCAGGTATGTTGGCTAGATATGACTCCCTTTGAGCCATAGCCAACAAGTCTCTTTTTTGCTGTGACATGCTCTCAATGGCAGACGCTAGAGAGCTCCAAGGAGGTCCTATACGGCCACTAAACTTCCAATCTGTAGCCACAGGAGTATTCGAGTTTAAAGCTTGAACATATCTATAAGTCCACCAGGTGCCGTCTTTTTTGTGTGAAGTAACCAAAGCACCGATAGATCTCGTGAACTGGTCCATAACCTGATTGTCGTCCCAGCCTTTATTCCACTTCATAAGAGAATTGGGCAGCTCCAAAGTTTTTAGCACAGCAGATGACCATGGGGTGCTGGGAGCATCTACAACCCATTTTGGTCTGCGGTCTACGGCTACAGGGTTTGCTTGAATTAAGTATGAATCTAAATTAACCGGCACTAAATTCTTTTTAGCGTTAGCTAGAAGTTTGACGTCCTCTTGGACAGACCACGGCAAGGAAGAATAAATGGTTGTAGGCCACTCATCATTAAGCAGGTGGTTTATGGCTGAATGAAGTCTGACAGATACGGATGAGTCAGCCAACACAGTAGAGTATTCTTTTCTATTTGCAAAAAAACTTTTAGTGAGGCTAGCTGGATTAGTAACTACTGACCTAAGACTAGCTTCCATCTGGCTAGAGTTAGGGCTGTCAATTAGTAAAGTCAGCTTGCTATTGCCCCACAGATGGTCGATGATGCTGAGCGCCCCATAGGTTCTATTTGCGCCAACGCTAGTGATTGGCGTTACCCCAACAATCACAGAGTCAAACTGCTCTAGTGATTCCTTGGTCATGTGTACGCTTGGGCTAACCCAAATAACCTCGTGTCCGGCCTCAGACAGCACGGCATTTAATACGCCAACAAATCCTAGATTTCTGGCGTTAGCATTCTCTGATGCTTGCGGAGCTGTCATTCCGGTCAAAAGAATCTTCGACATATAAATCTTTCTTTACAGTAAGAGGGGGCACCACCTATGTAGGTGATGCCCCGCGGCTTACATACCTACGTGTGTTTAGAACGGTGCGTCAGGTGCAGCTGGAGCAACAGCAGGGGCAGGGGCAGGAGCCGGTGCTGGTGCAGGAGCTGGCGCGGCTGCGGCAGGCGCTGGAGCCGCTGCAGCAGTAGCAGGTGTCTGAATGACGTAGTAACGCTTGATTTCGTTACGCTTGCTACCGTTCCAAGTGCGAGAACCAATCTGAGCACGGAAGCTCTTGTTGGCAATCATGCTCTCAATCTGAGCGTTGCTCACAGTAGGGTTGTTGATGAAGAACTCCTGTGGAACACCAAGGGCAGCCATCTTCGAGAAGAAGATACCCAAAGCGTTTGAGTTCTCAGGTGAGATAACTAGGTTATCCCATACGCGACGCTTGTTGTGCGCTCCACCCTGAACTTCGGTGGTTAGCTTGAACATCGTCTTACCACTCTGCGAAGTGGTGGTGCTTACCTCAATAACCTTGAGGTCGTAGTCGCCATCTGGTAGTGGCTCGAAGTTACCAGAAGAAGCAGTTCCTGCTTCTTTTACTAGGTCAGCCCAGTTTAGTGTACTCATGTTTATTAGTTCCTTTAACTATAATTGAGTGGATTATTTCTTTTTTGTTGCATCGGTTTTTGGACCGAAGATCATGTCGAGCATACGCTCGACTCCAAGGTCGCCCTGCTCGACAATCTTACCGAGACGACCTTGTACGCGTTCACCAGCTTCATACTGATCCGTGCGCTCCACATACATGCGACGTGCCTTGTATGGAAGTTGCGTAGGGTCAGGATTTGGAATGGTTTCGTTAGAGATGTAACCAAGCACATCGTAGAAATATGGAGCCTGAATTGCTAGCTGTCCCTGTAGGTAAGGATGCATAATTCCATCCTGCCCACGACGAGCCATTGCAGTCAAGACTACAGCTTCTAGAGGCTGAGTCGGGTGCATTGTTAGGTCACGAAGGTCACGGAGTAGCGCACCCATGTGGCGAAGTAGCTCGCCCCATTGTTGCATCTTCATCTGTTCGGTTCCTGCAATGTTGTCCATGCACTTAACCTGCAACTCAGAAATCGAGTCGATGATTAAGCTCTTGAACTGGTGCTTGCCAGCTTGTAGCCACTGGAAAGCCTTCATAACAACGTCGTAGTCGTTTACCTTGACTACAACAGTGTCCCATGTGCCGTCAGCCACTGGTGGCTCCTCGCGCATAGGGTCCCAATACTTTACGTTGATTGGTAGGAAGCGGTGGCCTCCCTCAACGTCGAGCATTAGGCGTGGGTATGGTGCTGTAACAGCGAAGGTTGACTTACCAACCTTTGATTCGCCGTAGACCATTAATGTCAGGGAGCGTTCTACCTCAGACATTACTCACTTCCTTTCTTCTCTTCATCTTTACCGTAGTATCCGTACGGGTCAGCGACCACATACATCTGTTCAATGGCTGCCTCAGCTGCACTGCCGTCATCAATAAGAGGACAAACATTGTAGAACTGACACTTCCATTTGCAGTCTTTTGTTGGACGTGGGTACGCCACGTAGTTAGGGTCTGCACCCTGGTCGAGAGCTTTTTTAACTCCCATCAGGTCTGCAATCGTACCATGAATGCGCTGCCAAAACGAGCGCATTGTGAAAACATTGTGACGAACTTCAATCTGCTCGTAAAATGGAGGTTTTGCATTGGCGGTTCGCTTTACCTTTTTGAGCATGGTGAAGATTCCACCCTCCGACCGCTCCCCAGGTACTAGATTCTGAGCGTGCTCAAGCATCATGTACGTAAGGATTTGCTCATTCATTTGCGCTTGGTTAGCAAAGTCGGAAAACGAACCACCAACGGTCTTAAAGTCGCGGAACATACGTACGCCGTCAGTCTTGCGACGAACGCGCATGTCAAGCTTTCCCTGAAGAATTACTTCGCCATTGAATAGTGGCATAGTAATAATTTCTTCGTTCGAAATCTTCTCTAGGTTAGAGTCGATACCTTCTTCGTCCATCCACTGTAGGTAGCCCTCCAGCATGATACGGCCAAGCTCGGCTTCCGCTTCCAAATCAAATGTGTCTCGGTAGTCAGCAATTAGCTTGTCCATGTCACTCTTGACTAAAGCGGCGTGCGCCTCAAGAAGCCCAATCTCACCGTCAGACGAGTAGTACTGGTCTAGTGCTTCGTGGATGCGTGAACCGAGTGCCAAAGCTCCGGTGTAGTCCTTTTGCTTAGGCTGTAGACGTCGGTAGTAGTTCAACCACCACTTACGTCGGCAATCCTTAAATACCTGAATCTCAGAGTTAGAAAGGATGTATGGAACTAGTGTTTCTACTGCTTCAACAGTTTCGTTTTTGTCGCTCATGGCTACAGCTTACCTGCCTTGTCGTCTTTTAGCAAGGCCAATAATTTATCTTTGTCCTTAACAATCTGCTCAAAGTTTTCGCCTTTGCCCTCAAGAACTTGGATAACTCGCTCTTCAATAGTTCCCTCAGTCACGTAGTCCATAACAATCACGGAGTCGTGAATCTCAGAACCAATACGGTGGATACGGTCAAGTGCCTGCTTGTGGTCAACAAGTGACCACGGGCGCTGAAGCATAATCAATCGACGAGCCGCGGTAAGGGTAATACCCACACCACCAGCCTGCGCAGTAAACAGAATCCATTTAATCTTTCCAGACTGGAAATCGTCAACAGCTTTCTGTCGCTCTTCTTCCGACTGAGCTCCGGTGATTAGACCGTGCTCAATTCCTTCTTTAGTAAGCGAGGCACTTAGCAGGTTGATTAGCTGACGAGATACGGCACACACAGCGACTGAATCGTCGCCAAAGTCACCGCTCTTGATATCATCCATAACAGCGTCAACCTTACAAGATGGCTCTGACAAAATAGGACGGATTTCTCCAGTAGCTTCGTCAGTCACCATCTCAGCAAATGCGCTAGCAAACTGAGTCAAGCGAGTAGTCTGAGTCAGCACGCTAGATGCAATGACAGCCTCTCCACTTTCAAGCTCTGCAATCATGTTGTCGCGCATGTCCTTGTACGCCTTAGCCTGCTTTGTAGACATTTCGATATCACGACGCTCGAATACCATGTCAGGTAGCCAAGGAAGCACGCGAGCCTTTAGCATACGGCGCATACGTGGATTGATTGATGCGTGGAACTCTGCCTCCATGTGAGGCTTCACACCTAGAACCATCATGCCACCGAATGCATTAAGCATCGTGTCGACCATGCGGTCAATCCAGCGAGTTTTGCTAGGCCACTCTTCTGGCGATAGCCAGTGAAGAATAGGCCACATGTCCAAAACATCTCTTGCAATAGGAGTACCAGTGAGTGCAAATCTGTAGTCGGCATCTCCGGTAGCTGCCCACATAGCCCGGGTCTGCTTTGATTTAGGGTCCTTAGAGCGGTGAATCTCGTCGGCAATTACAGCCTTAAAGTCGATACGGTTTAGCTCACGCTCGTGGACCTCACAACGGTTTTCCGTTACTCGGTCGTCCATACCCTTACATGAGATGCATCGGGCTAGGGCGACTGAACCGTAAGGAGCTAGTCGAGAGTGAGAGCGTAGTGACTCCCAGTTAATTACGTATACGTCAGCTTCTTCATCGAACTGCTTACGGCGCTGAGTGGCAGTTCCGGTAATCACCTGAACCTTTACTCCAGGCCACCACTTGCCAAACTCACGCTTCCAGTTTTTCTTCAGCGTGTTGGGGCAAATAACTAGAGCAGGAAATGGCTCTCCGCCGTCATCCTGAATCTTCTTAAGGGCTCGGATAGCCTGAGCGGTCTTGCCCAAGCCAGGCTCGTCTGCCAAAAGGGCACGCTTTGCGGTAGATAGAAACTTTACGCCAGCACGCTGGTGAGGGAACAAATCTTCGTCCCCTTCGCCCTCTGGAAGCTCCTCTAAGTCCCTAAGAGCATTAGACGGGTCCACGCGCAGGGTACGCTCGTTAGCGGCCCAGGAGGCCAGCAGAGGGCCAATTACGAGGTCATTCTTAAAGGTAGACCTTAGGGCTAGACAGGTGCCCCAAGACACCGGAACTTTCCATAGCTGGGCCTTGCTGTCATAGGTAGATCCGGGCAAACTCTTGCATAGCTCTTTAAAGCGCCAATCAGCGGTTATAAAGATGTGTGTGCTCTGCTCATCAAGCTCAACACTTACAGGCATTACGCCTTCCTTTCGTCATTAGATATAGATACTATCATACTTTTTAGATTTTTATTTAAATTTTTGGATAGTATCTTTTAGCTTAGAAGCTTTTTTGGTACCCATCCAAGCCTGACTAACTTTAGCAGACCATGTCGTATTGCGTCAAGTGCGTGTCCTTCACCGCTCTTATGCCAATATCCTAGCTTCTTAAGCTTGGCGTTGTCAAACATTGCTTTTGCGTCTGCCGGAGACTGGAAATAGATATCATCCGGGCTCATGCCAATGTCCATCATAATCTGCTTAAGAATGCCAATCTGCTCTAGCGAGTATGGGGCCTGAGTGTTGCGCACGGTTTGGGCATTGATAGTGAATCGCTCGCAAGCAATTAGAATCTCAGAGCCACCCATAATAGCTGAAGCAATAGCCTCTCTAATCGGAGTTGCATACTGATGCTGTAGATATTCTCCAGACGCTACCAACTCGGGTTCAGAGCCAGGCTCGTATGAGAATACGGCAAGGCCACTAGCCTTACCAGGGTCAACTGCAATAATTACTTTAGTCATTGTACTTTTCTCCCCAGCGTGCAAATGGACCGTCTACACCGGCAGTTAGGGGAACTTGCCAGTCATCACGGGTGGTCATACATTCTTGTACAATATTTTTTATTTCATCAATATTATTCTTAGGTGCGTTTAGAACAATTTCGTCATGTACAGGAACAATCAATAGCTCGGTAAGGTCCGCCTTGTCAAGCTTTACTAAGTTAGCCTTAAATACTTCTGCAGCACTTGCCTGAACCAAATAGTTAGTCAATGAGTAGACACGGTTATCGTCACACGGTAGGCGACGTCCAGTACGAGTCATGACATAGCCTATACCCTCGCTACGCAATCTACGCGTACCAGTGTCTTCAATCATTTGTTGCATCTTTTTAACACCAGGGTAGCTCCTATCAAAAGCGTCAACAACAGTCTTCATCTGAGCATCAGATACTCCCGCTGTCAGTGCCATCTTAGATACTCCAGCTCCGTAAAGCTTTCCGTAGACTACACCCTTAATGAGCTTACGTCTACTGTCTGACTTTTCAGCCGTAGGGTCTTGATAGACCTCTTTCATAATTTCAGTAAACACGTCGCCACCCGTACGGTCAGACTCATTAAATAGATTCATGAGGTCCTGGTCCTGGCTAAAGTTAGCGGTAAGACGGAACTCAACCTGGTCGAGGTCGCTAGAAATAATGACGTGGTCTTCGTCCTTAGGGATAAACGCATTACGCACCGTAGCGTCGCCTGACGGCAGAGTCTGAAGCGCAGGGTCTGTGATAGACATACGACCCGTGCGGGCACCAAGAGTTCGGACAGACGGATGCATGATGCCATCAATGTTTCCGTCTAAAAAGTTCTTGAAGTACGTGTTGGCTAGCTTGTCAGCCTTACGCTGGTTTAGTACCGCCTTAGCAAGGTTTTGAACTTCAGGAGACCCGTCACGGGCTAGAACCTTAAGCTGGTCTTTAGACGCAGACTTCTGGCCCGATGGAGTGACTTCTGTAATGTCTGCGCCCATGCCCTCAAACTGACGCACCAACTGAATGTTGCTAGTGATAGACATTCCGTAGGTATCTTTACCCCACTGCTTAACGCTCTCGCCATACTGATTCAGTTCGTCAAACTTACGCTGAGAGTACTCAAGGTCTACGCGAGCACCATTGATTTCCATGCGAGTAACAATTTTACGAGCGGCCATCTCTAACTCGTAAGCGATACAGTATGGCCCCGAAGGTCCACACTTCTCCCAAAACTGCTCCCACAAACGCATCGTAAGAACCGTGTCCAGCGCACCATAAGACCAGTAGGGCTGGAATGTAACCGGGACTGTGCCCCAAGTCCAGCCATTCTCTTTCATGGACTGGTCCAGGTGTGTCTGCAATGCAGCGGCCATAGGGTCCACATACTGAGACGTCAAAGTTTTTAGTGCACCAGAACCAAGCGGGTCAATAATCTGAGCCATAATCATGGTGTCGTGAGCACGGTGCCACGGCATACTCCAGCGAGACTGAACGTCGAACCATCGGGCTTCAAAGGCAATGTTGTGGCAAACAATAGGACCATCAAACTTATCCATTGCTTCATAGAAGACACCACCCCACTCGTCCCAGGGGATTGCCCAGCCAGTCATACCGTCGCCAACCTGGACTAAACGAATTCGGCCGTGCCAAGGAGACAGAGCATCCTTGTGCGGACGCCCGTCAAGTTCTCCAGTTTCGATATCTATGGCAATTGCATTGTGCGGACGTCGCGCCCCAAGCCAGTTTATAAACTCCTGAGCCTTTTCAGCTGAATCTACAAGATGTAGTTGTACATCAGATAGTCCACCGCTCATATTCATCATCCTTAATCGTCATTTACGTCAGGGTACCTATGGTAGTACTAATTTCTGATTAGCGCAACTACTTAGCCTAAATTAAAAAAGTTCTCCGTCAACGTCGCCCTCGTCTAGGTCATCATCGTCGAACGTAGCACCATATTTATAGGTCGGACCAACGTACACAGTATTCACAAGAAGCTGAGAGACCATAAACAACGCTTGGTTCTCTGTGAAGCCAGAGTCTATTAGCTCGTTGTATATCTCATTAATCTGTATGGCAGTCTCTTTTAGAGAGGACAGGCCCTCGACAACCGGAGTTGGTGGTGGCGGTGTTGCTTCCGGTTCTTCCATGATACCTTTCTACGGTATTACTTCAAATTTGAATACCTGATCTATTTTAACGTCATTAGCGGCAGATGTCTCTAGCAGCCTTTGAGCAACGTTCGTAAGATACCTAGCACCGCTACTGTCGTATTTATAGAGAGCATCTAGGACAGCGTTAGGTTCTTCACTAACCTGCGCCCAGTAGCGATGCTTCTCTGGAAATACTAATTCGGTGCTCTCATCTGGAGAACATTCCTCACATGTTAGAGCATCTTTGGCCAGTTGTCCATAGGGAACTTCTTGTAATCCATATCTTTTTACCAGTGGACAAGCTGCGCCATGATAGACCAATGATACGCCAACACGCGACAAAATGTAAGAGCCACTGTCGGTACGGTAAAGTTCAAACTCAATCCAACGCGTAGAACCTTTACGCCAAGACGTAGATTTACCTAACAGCGAGCCGTTAAATTGTAGGGTTCTTGACCCGTCCTTGACTTCGTACATTATTCTTTTTCTGCTTTCAAGTTGTCTAACTCTCTAGACAGAGCAGCATTTTTTCTTTTTTCGAGGCTAAGCATTGCTTCAAGCTCGGCGCACAGGCTCATGGATCTAGAGAGTTGCTCTCTAGTTACAGCTAAAATCGTGTTTAGTAGTTCATTGTCTTTCATTCGTCATCCTTCTTTATATCTATTGTACTAAGTATTTTTAGGTGCTATTTGGACAGGACGTAGGCTTTTGCCGCTGCTTTAGAAGGGAATTGACCTTCTACTTTATTAGTAATTCGATTGATAACTATGTAGATAGTCATGCTTTCTTCGCTACTAAATTGCTGTAATATCTTGTACATTATGTCCAGTTTCCTTGTCCATCAGAAGTCTTGGGCGTAATAGCCACCCAGCTACTACCATTATAAACCTTTACAGCAGTAACGTTATTGTCCCAAGTGCCATTTAGGAATACCTTGGTCTTATTGGAGATAGGGGTTGGCGCAGGAGGGGGAGACGGATTGCTCATTACTAGGAAGAAAACGTCGCTTCCGGCTACAGGAGCTCCAGACCTTTTAAATCCTTCAACGTAAAGCGATAGGGTGTAAGTTGCACCAGGGGTAAGACCAGTGACAACCTCGGACCCACTCAAATTGCCTGACGATATAATATTGTCTGTAGAAGATACTTCAGCATACAGATTATATAAAGTCGCTCCGTTAATGACGGTGCTCCAATTTATAGTGGCCTCTGTACCGGCTGGATTTGAAATTGCAGAAATGCTTGGAACAATAACTGAAACGTTTGCATTGGTAGCAAGAGTTGTAGCCGATGTAGTGACGGTAGACGAGGTGTTAGGAGATGTAGTCTTTGCATTTTGAGCATACAAACTATATGTGTAGCTAGTGTTCGCAGACAGCCCAGTCACAGTTGCATAATTATTGATGGTAGGAGAGTATGAAATTGTGCCAGGTCCGGATATATAATAATTTACTGGTGGATATCCGCCGGCATCAGATGCAGACCAAGAGAGTGCTAAGGATGAAGTGCTTAGAGCTCTAGCACTAAAATCTAGAGGAGTCGTAGGAGCACCGGCTGCAGTACCACTGAGGGTTAGAGTAACCTCATCTGAACCAAAAATTCCATTGCCGTTGTAAGTACCATAAACGTCTATTCGCCAAGTATATGTAGCGCCAGGAGATAGATTATATACGCCGGCGGAGCCGCTCAAGCCATTAGCATTTAAGTTTGGGCCGTACACTTCGGCAAAAGCAATAGATATGCCAGAGCTTACGACGGTACTCCATGAAATATCAACGGCATTTCCGATAATTGTACTTTCAACAGCAGTAATTGTTGGCACAATAGTTTTAATTTCGGCAGCTGTAGTGAAACTAGTGCTTACAGTGGCGGACTCATTGCCATTTAAGGTAGCGTATATGCCATAAAAATATTCAGTAGACGGAGACAAATTAGTTATATTGGCGTAATTATTTCCAGGAGTGTACGATATGTCTCCCCCGCTACCGTAGACGGTATAAGAAACTCCAGGAGTAGTAGACGGTGTCCACGTAAGTCTAGCGGAGGTGTCTGTTAAGTAGGCCGGGTCCGATTGAAAATTAGTTGGAGCCGCTATTGCGGGGGTGGACGCGGTCCCTGTGTAGGTTACTTCAGCTTTGTTATTAGCTAAAACTAAAGTGTAAGTGTAGGCAGTACCCGGAGACAACACAGAGTCGGTGTTATAATTAAATTCTTCTCCAACTCCGGCAGGAAAAGACCCGGTAGCTATCGAGCTTGGGACCCCGGTGCCGGAGAGCGTGTAGTACGTCCTCCCCACATAGGTTCCGGAGCCCGCAAACACGCCGTAGTAAAGATTTAAACTGGTAAGAGAGTTTGCAACCTGACTTACAGATATAAATCCAGACGGGTTGGTCCCGGTACCAGGGTTGCCATCTAAATCGTAGTCGCTAGCAGAAACAGTTCCACCATTATTAGATGCAGTTACAGTAAATAAATACCTAAAATTCGAAGGCGTGACTGCCGCAGAAATAGTCACACTTCCAGTGGAAGACCCAGCAGACAGCGAACCGCTAGCAATTGTAGAGCCTCCATCCCTGGCAACCGACCAAGAAGTAGTGCCTCCATCAGACGAAGCAGTCACACTGTAAGTAACAGACACTGCATACGGTGTAGACCTAGTAGCGGTTATAGATACGGTGGGCGGAGACACGGGGGGCGTGTACTGATAAAAAGTTACCGTAACTACAGTGCCCAACGGTTGAGATGTTCCTGCCCCCGGGCTTTGAGACTTAGCGGTGCCGTCGTTTCCGGCAGTAGCTCCTACTCCAGTATAAGCAGCAGAAAAACCAAAACCGTTATTGTCTAGTATTTCTGCAGCACTAGCAACGGTTTCGCCAATTACACTCGGGACGAAAGCCATGATTAAATCTGAATCCAGATATCCCCGGTAGTACCGCTGCTAGGAGTGGTATTACTGACGTATATCTTTTTAGGAGCACTCTTGTCTGAAGTTAGGCCACCGGCTAGATAGTAAACCTGCTGACTGTCTTTAACATACTTAGTAGTGGCAGCATAAGTGTTAAACTCAACCTCAGGACTTTCTAATGAATTGTCTAGAGTCGGTTGCGGAATCATGACTTTAGTTCCGGTAGAAGTAAATTTGCCGGTAATACTCATATTTCCATAAAGATTTACTTCTAAAGACCTATTGTTTCTATTGCTAAAAATAATATTGTCTGCGCTAAGCCACGCTTGAGCGCCTTTATTTGTGTCAGTATCTTCATAAGAGTCTAGAGCTAGTGAAGCAGATTGAGTACTGACGTGTGCTCCGCTAGCATTGTAGTAAGCAATATCGCTGCTAATTTGATATGAAGTGTGCTTAGAGTTTAAAACCGCTACCGAATAGCTTTGTAAATTTGCATCATAATTAGGATAGTCTCCTGTAGTTATGTTAGAAGGTCTCACGTAGCTACCGCTGGATGAAAAGAAATAGCTAGCCGTAGAGTCTTGATGAAGTTCTTGCCAAACCACCTGCTCGGTTTCGACTAAAGCAGTACTAAAAACTCCAGGGTTACTGTCTAGGTCTCCGCTAAAAGTAGGACTCTTAAACTCAATAATATCCGTGTACTTATAGTTGGCAGTCTGAGTCTCTAAATCTATGTTTACCCATTGCTTTGTAGATTGGACTGAAGGAGTGTTAGGTATAGCAGTAGAGTCATACCAAGAATATGCAGAAGACCCGGAGTTAGCAAAAAAGAATCTTTTTTCTGTAGACAATGCCACATTGTCCAATACTAAAGACCCGCTAGACACGTTTGCGTGAGTAGTTCCACCGACTTGAAAAGAAGTTACCTTGGCAGGGAATACAATTTTAAAATTGGATTGATTAGCAAGTCCGGTTGGATTAGCCTGTCTATACTTATCGTACAATTTTGCCAGACTAATAGTTATTTCTGCATTAAATCTTGTAGGAATGGTGGCCGCTCTATCTACAGACCCGAGAGCAGGAAGCTTAGAGCATAGAATCTGCTCATCTTCATAATCATTCACTATAGCTGCGTTTAACTCAGAGTTTGTCAAAGAAAAATATTTGTAGGTGTCGGAGAGAAGAGCCCACTCCGGAGTGGCAACATCGTCTATGTACACTGGAGAGCTAGAGTTTCCGAAATCTAAATAGATAGCCTTTGCGTTAAACTCTGGTATGTCGAGTTTTGCAACTCTGACTTGTTCACGGTCAGAAGTTCCTATGTAGTTTTGGGTTTCTCCGCTAGCCCTATTGAACGTATTGAGAATTCTAAAGACCGTGTTCGACACAACCGAAGATACCTGAACTATTGCAGAGCCACCGCCAGGGAAAATTTGCTCCGGGGTATCGCTTCCAGCAGACCCAAAAAATGTCTCGTAAATATAATCATTAGCAGTTAGCCCGTGAGCAGTGTTAGTAGTTACGGTAATCACACTGACGTTACTAATAACATTTTCCACATAACTGTCAACAAGCACCGAAGGTGCTTGATGGAATGGCGCAGAAAAAACATCAAAGTGTAGGTAAATAGTTGGGTCTGATGAGACCAAAGAATTTAGTAAAGAGTAGTTAACTTCTACAGAAAAATTTGAGTTTGCTGGAATGCTAGTCCATCCAACTTCAAGACCGTACTCGCTATTATTTTCATACAAGCCGTGTACAGATGCATTTACGTTTGAAAATTGCACAGCCTGGAATGTTACAATACTTGTAGTATTTACCCTGGCCCAGCTGCTAACAGAAGAAATCGTGTTGCCAGAAGAGTTAACGTACTCAAGGCTAGGATTTAAAACTAAATTATACGTTTGAGCAGACACATAAGAAACGCCTTCATTTGAGAAATATCCATAATCAAATAAAGTTTTACCGTAATCTTGTAGGTATATGCCAGAAACATCTTTGTTACTTAGCGATGCAGTTCCAGTGTAATCTTGCCCGGTCACCTCCGGAACGTCGTCTCCAAAACTTATATATCTAAAATAGTTGTACCCTACCTCAATAATTTCAGCAGTTGAGCTTCCTGTAGATAGAGTAGTATCCGACGGAAGATCTACAGATACCAAGTCTCCCACTTTAAATCTATGTCCAGTAGATATAGCAGTGACCACATTTTCCAAACGAGAGATACTCACAATTGGTACAGGCAAATCAATGTAAGATTTGTAGAGACCGACATAAGTACCGGATTCTTTATCCTTGTCGTTAGAGCCCAAGTCCGAACTTTCTAAGAATGTTCCGTACAAATCCCTATTGCCAATTTTTCTGATTACATCTGGGCTGCTGATGTTCCAGTAGCCAATAGTTCCAGAAGAAGCGTTTATATCTCCTCGAACAAAAACGTCCGAGAACTCAGCTACACCGCTGCCATCAATTTTCCAGCCGGCAATACCCTCGACATAAGAAGCACTTTCAATTGACTTGTTATCAAGTACAAGAGCATCGCCAAGCGCATTAGACTCTACAGACTGGGTACCCAATGTAGTAGGAGTGGTGGTTGTGTTATTTTTCAGGTCTTGCATGTCCTGATTTAGGGCAGCAAGATATGAGCTAAAACTTTTAGTTCTTCTTAAACGTTTACTCGCCAACTTTGTCGACCTGCCAATCTGTGACTAGAGTTAAGTCTACCTGCTCAGGGAAAGCCGGATTATTAGGAACGGACACCGAAATCGTATCAATCTTTCTAACAATGACATTTTTTCTAAGCTCTAAAGCACTGGCCAAGCGAGACTTAACAAAGGCGTCGTTAATATTTAGCGAACACCAGTCTCCAGGGTTAAACGTACCAACGGTAGGGTTCATCGAACCGTTGACCGAAATTGTAAAGTCACCAATAGGAGGTTTGCTTTCGTACAAGAATCGCTTAGCAGTTTTGTAGAGGTCAATTTCAATGTCGTAGTTTCCCCAGTTGTCAACATTGATGGCACCTTCTTTAGTCAATAGCGGCCAAGATTGATTCTCTGCTCGGTCCAGCACAGGCCATCCAGCAGCAAGAAGGTCGGTTGCCGAAGCCGCGGAATATCTTACGTTACCCTCCCCAGCGTCGCCATTAGAGCTTCCTGTAATAAATACACGAGTAGCCGAAGACTCGGAGTTTTCAGCAACACTGACGTTAGAGATATTTCCCGGGTATTCGAAGACAATTTTGTCTGCGCCAAATGCTACAGGGTCAGCCACCTGACCTGGAGCTAGACCTAAACCAACTTCTAATGTCAACGGGTCTTGCCTAGAGTAGTTTAGGTTTTCTAAATATTCAGTAAACGTAGCCGGCAAGATAGGAACTAAAGTAAAAATTCTTTTGAATCTATAGTTATTAGTTGTAGAGTCTCTCTCTAGCCTGCAATCAATACGATAATCAAACCCATTGATAGAGCTAGAGTATTGCTCCAAAAGACCGCCCAGATTTACAAGCTGACTTCCTCGGATAATTTGGCTTGCTTGTTTGTATGTGCTGTAGTTATCTGTAGAAAATTCCATACCGCCCATGTCAGCGTTTCTAGGGAATCCTCCATAAGATTTTTTAAAGGCTATAGCTTGCTTAGAAGCAGTAGGGGCTACAGTTACGGTCCCACCATTAGCTCCCACAGCGGACTCACCGCCGGTTGCAAACTCGACCGACCCGTACTGAGATAAAGTCAGTGGGAGGCGTCTATCTGCCAGACCGGTGGTCTCTATTACAATTTTGTCAGCAGAAGCACTGAGCACAGCAAACGAATTCCCATTAAAAGCAGTGCCATAGACTCCACTAGGAAAATCGCTCAGAGCGACTGTATCACCGGAAGCAAACCTATGCGGTTGATTGTAGGCAGTATACAAGGTAGCTTTATTTTTAGATACACTAACTCTGTCAATGTTGGTTACAGGGTAGAAATCATAAGTAAATGTGTCTGCAGTTGCGTCTAAAATTACTACAGGTCTGTTGCCTTGATTAAACACCGAGCTAGTTCCGCCATAAGCGTTTATGTAGACAATATCGTTATCCTCCAGGCCGTGTCCAGGAGCCGTTACCGCCGCTGATGAACCACCAGGAAGTCTAGAGATAGAGGTTATACGCTTTATATTTGCAGGAGATAGCCTACGATAATCTCTGTAGGCCAACATTCCCGTAACATCAACAAACTTATTAACCACTGCTGCACTAAGCTCATCTACAGATAACTGCTTATTAACAGAATAACCTCCATACCCAGTAGCTGCTCTAGACAACGGATTAGAAATAGTAAATGTTGTTTCGGTAACAGACAATACTCGATGAGTGGTGTTTACCATGCTTAGGGGTATATAAGATCCATAGTTGCTGTCGTAATATCCACTCAGTCCAGATATGGACACCGAGTCACCTGCCACAAAACCGTGAGGAGTGGTATTCGCTATAGATTTTATCTTACCAGCAAAGGTTACGGTTCCAGTCCCCGGGCTGCCGCTCAACTGCTCCTTAGCCGTGTTTAGTGCGCTAGCTTGGACATAAAATTTAGCTGGTAGAGACGAACCTAGAGTGTCAAAAACGGTATAGCTACCATTTAAAAGAGCGTAGTTTGGAGTTAGCTGAGGGGCTATGCCGGTAAAAGCAGGGATAGATACGGAACCACTAGCTACGTCTCCTGTCGCTACATACCAATCAGATATAGAGCTTCCATTAGTGGCCTGTACTGTTAGGCTTGTGCCACTAGGTATGTCTATTATTCTGTACGATCTGTTGTAGATACTTAGATTCATTTTTTGTGGTCTAAGCCTAGTTACGGTTGCATACGCAAAAGTACTTTTAGTGGGCTGATTAGGAGCTGTCCTACTGTATCTAAATGACGTGACCGTTGGGATGGCAGTAATAGTGTATGTTCCATTATACGGATAGACTCCATCTATGACCACAACGTCGCCAGCCACAAACCCATGAGGTTCGCTAGTGTACGCAGTCACCGCATTTCCGGACACAAAACCTTTAACAACAGCCTGCTGAATTACAGTTGACCACACGCTTCTACGCAAAACTGGAGGGAATATTTGAGTGTCATAGTAGGTCCAGTCATTTGAAGAAGATAATCCACTAACGGTAATTAGAGTGTTCCAGTATTTATCTATGTCAGCGGCGTTAAGACCGTGGCTGCCGGATAGAGAAAATGTCAGTGTATCAACGCCTCCGGCACTACCCTGCTGAATGCTGGTTATGGTCCTAGTTTTTGCAGAAATAGTTGCGGGCGATCCGTAAGTAGCAGCCGGGAGAGCCGAAATAGTGACGTTCTCACCAATTTCTGTATTGTGTGATGCATTTACGGTAATTAGAGCTAAGCTTAAAGTACCGAGTGAATTCTCGACGTTAGTGATGTTTAAAGTTCTCGGGGCGATGGATACATTAGCAATCCCCCCGGTGGTAATTGTCATCTGACTTCCGTCATCAGATGTGGCAATAGACCTAATGTTTGCAGCTTTTATCGGGGCAACTTTTCCTAAGGAAATGTATTGAAAAGTATAATCGTCAATCACCGAAACAATTTGAACGGGCTCTCCATTATTAATTAAAGAATTATTTGCAGCATTCGGAGCGGATATGACAATGAAGTCGCCTTCAACAAAGGGGTGAGCCAGGTCTGTAACTGCCTCGAGTAAGTTTCCTGCCTTAGTTTGTATATCTTTAATTCCGACTGACTCTATTTTAGGCGGGGTAAGTAGAGCACTTTTTCTAGTTAAAGTTCCAGTTTTAGCGGTCCTAGCTATGGTAGAAATCGCACTGCCAGAAGGTATGTTGAAGGATACGCTATTGCTTTTTCCGTCATCGTCTGCGCCAACTGCAATTACGGTTCTAGTGCCATTAAAGTTTTTACCGGTAGCCTCGTCAGAAAAAGAAATTCCTATGCCATCGCCAATATTGTATCTATGAGTGTCTACAGTCCAGACAGTTAATTTTCCGTACTTATCTGCCTTCGATGGCTTAATGTATTTTATGGCCTCGATGCCGTTGACAGCGTATGGCTCCGGGCTAACGCTAGTCGCACTGCTGTATGCAGCTTGATACTGGAACCACTTGGTTCCATTAACCCTAGCTGTAGCACCATCCGGGGCATCCACTATAGATGAGCTGGTAGAAAGATAAGGAACGATAAACTCAGCTTTCCAGGGCGCAAATGGCTGACCGGACTGAATGCCTCCAGTAGTTTGCCAAACTTGATTGTCAAATCGGGGGTCTAGTCCGCTAATCAGAACATCAGCTAAAGGCTCAATGGTTGATATCCCGGGGTCCTCATCAGTGTCTGGCATTAGAGGAAAGAATAACTCGAGCAAGCCAAATTCTTCGTCTAAACTATTGGTAAGGCGGTAGCCAGAAATTTCGTTTGGGCTTCCATAGTTAGACTCGTCTACTTTTACATATCCGTTATATAAAGGTTGACGCCAATCCAAATCATCTACACCAGAAACTTTAATGTAGTCGCCCCTACTAAAACCTAAATCATTTAGAGGCGTTAGGCGCAGTTTAGTCTCGGGGGTTGCCATCTTTACATTTGTAATTTTTTTGTCAGCCGCTGGAACGTTAGACGAGATGTTGTATTTAGCATCGTTGTATTTAGTCTCAAGCTCGTTAAAAGTGAGGCTGTTGTTGGTCATGTCAACGCTAGTAATAGTAAAGCCAGTCTCCGCTCCGTAGTTAAACAGGTCAGTTTCTTTGCCGTCAATAATCTTTTTCCACGGAGCTTTTTTAGGGATAGTAATAATAACTTTTTGGCTTTTAACGTAGTTGTGCGGAGCGTCTAGAAATAGAGTAACAACTCCCAAAGTTCTAGTAATTCTCTTAATCGACCTAGTCATATTAAAGATTTTTTCTCGGCGTTGAATTAGAGTTTTAGCAGAAGTTACGTCAGTTGTGGGAATATCAGCCAGAGTGAGTTTAGTTTTTTTGTCATATGAGCTTACGGGATTGTCTAAGGTGATTCTAAACGACCTCTTGCTAGGCACCTCTGATACCACATGCTCACCGTCTAGCAAAGTGTCAACGTTTGTTATTGTAACTTCTTCGCCCACAATTAGCTCATGGTTAGCCGCTGTAGTGAAAGTTGCAACACCGTGAGTGCTGTCTGTAGTGTCTAGCTTTTTAGTCTCAATTTTTATAGGAATCTTTACGCCAGGTTCAATAATTTCATTGGCAAAGTCAATTTCAGAAAAGTCAGAAAATGCTTCAGTTATAAGACTTCTAATGTACTCATAGGTATCGGCCTTGGTTGTAATAGAAACTTCGTAGTATGTTTTGTTGGTGTTAGTTGCCTGAGGCATTGTGGGAATTCTGACATAAAATGATGAAGTGGTAGGGTCTTCAGGAACTCCCTGAGTTCCGGTGCCTAGGACCTCGTAGTAGCCGTTGTACTGATACATGGCAGCGTCGGGCATAGTGACGTAAACAGTGTTTCTGACTCCAGCACCGTCTAGCACGTCCAAAGGCTCACGCAAACTTCCAGAAGTTAGAGACACTTTGAACACTCCCTCGGGAGCATTAGGAGTACTACTCAGGTTTGCACTAAAGCTTCTGGTATTAGTTTTCCAGATTAGCCTGCGAGAAAGGTAGCTAGTGAACTCCGAAGCCGAGACGGAAAGGCTTCGACCCAGCATGTCATAAGTTCTACCCCAAATAATACCGCCCCAGACGCACTCGTCATTACGGACTACGTAGAGCGCAGTCTTTCCAGGCATAGTCGAGTTATATAAATCTAGATTTTCTGTCTCTTGAGACGTAGTAATTTTTCCATCAAAAGCTCCGGCGGATTTTAAAGAGCGAGAGTAGTTAACGTCCTCGAAAGGAATTTCTCCGATGATCGTGTTAGACACGATGTCAACGGTATAATACTTATACTTGGCAGCGTTTTCGCCAGCTATAGGCTGAATATTGCTATAGGCCATGTCATCCTCACGTCAATCGTCTTTGTACTATTCTAACCTATCCAGCCGGATCTGTATTTCAGATTGACGGTGGGGGTAGCGTTACCGCTTTTTGCAATTACAATTTGAGTGGTCCCAGGTTGCAACTTAATCCAGTCCACGTTTGCATCTAGGGTAGACCTAGACCCGTCTGGCAAGCCTCTATATAGAACAGACGTGTTGTAGGTGTCTATCTCTAGAGTATCTACAGTAGTGAGCGTAACGGCTCCATTAGAAGTGTAAGCCTCCTGGTCAATTTGCAGAGATAGAGTTCCTCCGTAAGATGTAAGGTTTGCCAGCCCGGTTGTCGGGAACGAGATAGTATTGGAGCTAACCGATGTGGCAGTGTGGATGCCAGTGAGAATTAAATTGCTGGTACCCTCTACATAGACGTCAGCAGAGCCTGATATGCCGTGGGCGGCAGAGGTCACAACGGTAGCGACGTTGTTGGCTACGGTAATTGATACTATGCTGGCGGCATTTTTTGCGTAGCTAATTGAAGTAGTCGAGGTCGACGTAATGGTAACGTTGTTTGAATTGAACCTAGTGTCTATGCCCGTAACATTGACTACGTCGCCAACATAGAAGCCGTGGTTAGTAATTCCCAGGGTGGCAACGCCACCGGACAGTTCCAACGTGCTAATAGGAGTAGCGGCATTTGTAGTGCTATACCCAGAAGCTCTCAGGGTTCTAATTATTTTTATGGTCTGTACGGTGCTGTCAGGTCTAGTGGCAGTGATAGTTGCCGGAGCTGTCATAGGGCCGGTAATCTTAAAAAAGGTGGTGACATCGGTATTCCCGCGATTGACGACGTTGGCAATAGAAGTGCCGTCTGTAGGTATTACAGAGACGGTATTGGCACCGACGGTGAACTTTTTGGTGTAGCCAAGCTTGCTAGTGAACTCGTTTATTTTACCGTCGGTTCTGGCAATTTCTATAGATACAGGCCAGGTAGTGTAGTTGTCGTTGGTGTCGTCGTACCAGTCGTATTTAATAGGGTCGACAGCCTTAAACTGGGCAGTGAAGTTTTGACGACCGCGGGCCTTTACGCTTTCAAACGTAGGCTGACCAGTTAGACGAATATACATAGCCTTAACGGGAGTTTCCCTGACAACTAGCCAACCGCCGCCGTACACAAGGTCAAACGACTCCATAACCTTTTGACGAGCAGCGGCAGCCAGGTTTGGGCTTGGAGGAATGATAGAACCTTTGAACGTAAGGGTTTTGGCTGTCCAGCGACCACGGACGTCATATGAACCGTTGTCCAAACCACGCGGAATATCTGGCACTTCAGGAGCAGGCATGTCCCACCAGCCGGTAATGTCAGTGCAAATGAATAGCGTACCGTTTGCGTCAACGGTGTTGAAGACTAGACGCTTGATAGTGTCGTCAGGCATTACCTTGATAAACTCGATGTCTGCATTGAGCTGCATACCTTCGACGTGAGGGTAGGGCGTAGGACGTAACGCGGAATCGACTAAGTCGTTTTCATCTGCTTGAAGTGCTGGGTCTATTGTCATAATGTATTATTATCCTCTAACAAACGATTGGGACAGTTGAGTATTTATGTCATCAATAAGAGCTTTATCCGATTTACTGGCGTTTCTAGGGTACATAATAAACGGAGCAATCTGGTCAGTTGCACTGACGTCCTTAATTTGTAGGTAGCCTCCAGCCGAGTCAACAACCCCAGAAAGTTTTTCTAAAGCGGATACAGTCCTACTGGTTACGTTTGGGTCAGCTTTTAGCGCCGCTATGTCTGCAGGCTTGATACTCGTTATAAGTGGTTTATCATCGGTGCCTCTCAACGCATTGATATCACTACTAGAGAATATGCTGGAATTCATTCTATTTCCATACAGTCCTTGTAAATTTCCAAGAGAAAAAGGAGCCGGGCTAGTTACAGCTGGAACAGTAGGCTTAGCGCCAAGACCGCCTCTAACTGTACTAACGTTACCCATCACTCCATCAGGCGAAAATAAATCGCCCGAGAACTGGAATCCAGCAGAATACTCTCTACCAACAACTTTTGCTTTAGTGTACTTTCCTAAACCAACGTCATCTAACATTTCAGCTGCCGATGCATCAAAATTCTTTGCAATTAGTTTTTTAGTTTTAGGATCGTTCCACCACTCTAAAAATGCACTGTTAGATATCCCTAGTTTGGCTAGCCCTGACGTGTCTATTTCTGGCTTTCCAAACATTTCTTTGCTTCCCGTAAGAACGTTGTCAAAATAACGCACTACCTGGTTTTTAGGGTCTAGAATATAATCTTGAATTCTAGTTTTTTCTCCCGCTATATCCGAGACACCCCTAATGCCTTGCGTCAACATAGGCTGACCGCCCGGAGTTAGAACTTTATTTTCAAAAACTATACCCGTGTCCGCAAATCTAGACTCGACTCCTGGCAAACCTCCGCCTGCACCCTTTTTAGTAAACGTACTTAAAATTGTATTGCCAATTAATTCTCCGGTAGCCGAAGGATCAGTTAAAGCGTAGTTTGTAGCAGCCCTGATTAACGCCGGCATCTGCTGCTCTGTAATTTTTATGCCTGATTCTATAAAAGCTTTTCGCGCAACCTCTATAGTGTCTAGGACAGCGGTTCTTTTGGCAATTTCCTCTTCAGTACCGCCAGTTAGGCCGGTGGTGTCTAAAATTCTATTAGCCTCGCCTGCAGCAACTCGTTGTCTACGAATAACTTCTGCACCCGCCGATGCGATGTCTGGATAGAGAGTGCTAGCCAATAAAGTAGCTATTTCCCCGCTAGACCGCTCGCTAGCTAGATTCACCCTCTCAGCCGTAATTTCAGCTGTTTGAATTACTAGGTCGGCTTTTTCTTGCTTTCTAGCGCTTTCTGCAGCTTCAAATCCCTGAACAATAGCACCAATAATACCCACTACAAGACCAGCGATCATACCTCCAGGTATGAACATCATCGCTCCACCAAGAGTAGTCAAGGTAGACCCGGCGGTCATACCCCCATTAGCAGCGCCAGAAATTAGACCCTGAGCAGCAAAACCGGCACCCATGAGAGCCATTCCACCGCCAGGGCGGCGTGCCCCCGCGGCGGCGGCTGCAGCTGCTTGCTGCTCGGCTAGAGCTTTAGTTTTGTTTTTAATTGCATTGGTGTCTGCAATTTCCGCAGCAGTCGAAGCTTGTACAGTGGCGGTTTTTTGCTTTAAGCGGTCTATAAATCCGCCAAGCGAAGTTTTAGTCGATTTAAATACGTCAGACAATTTTGAAGTTAGGCCACTCCACATTCTACTAGCAGCGGCGGCTAGCTTTGTGGCAGCAGTGTGTAGCTTAATCATTGCTGTGCTCTGCTTTACAGAATCTATGAATCGTCTGAAGGAGTCTCTCACCACTGCCACAACAATCTCGTTCATTCGACCGAGGACTGCTATATTAAATCTAACCATCTTTGTAAAGAATTTAAGTCTTTCCGTGGCCAGCCACAGCGGCCTTTCAAATCTGGCTTTTAGCCTGTCACCAAAATTCAGAATGGCCAGACGGATGTCGCTCATAGCTATTTTAATCTTCTGTCTTAGTCCCACAAGTATAGGAGCAATTCGTTTATCGATCAAATCAAGCTGCATCACTATGCCCATTCGGAAGCCTAGAGTTTTCAACATGATGCTTTGGGGGGACAGGGCAGCGCCAATGTTGGCAACTCCACGTCGTATAGACTCTCCAATAGTCCACATCTTATATTTTATGTTGTCAGGAGATAGAGCCACTCCAATCTGAGTCACTCCATTTTTTATAGCACTACTTACTCTTATAAATGCTGGGACAATACGCTTGTCTATCAAGTCAATGTTCATCATCAGACCCATACGGAAACCTAGAGTCTTTAGTCGGATGCTTTCGGGCGATAGCGCAGTAATAATCCTGGAAACTCCAGTTTTTATAGAGTTAGCAAGAACTATCATCCTGGCGCTTATATTTTCAGGAGATAGAGCGGTAGTAATTTGAGTTACCGCATTCTTTATTCCGTCACGAATTCTCATAAATGCCGGGATAATGCGCTTATCTAGAAGGTCAATGTGCATCAGTATGCCCATTGCAAAGAATCTCATCTTCATTTGGATAGCCTGCGGTGAGATAGAGGCTATGAAGTTACGGAAGGCAGGGACTACTCTGGTGTTGTATAGGTCGGCCACCATCCTACCTTTTTGAAGTAGCGTGCTGTAAATAGCAAGTCTGGCATCATTAAATTTATTGACAACAATGTCTCTAAATTTATTCATAACGGGGATGACTCTAGTGTTGTAGAAGTCTGATATAACTCTGCCCTTTTGAATTAAAGTAGTGTAGATAGCAAACTTAGCATTGCTTAGTGCAGGTCCCGCAACGTCTCTAAACTTCTTCATAGCATCTGTCAATGAAGTACGTATGTACAGCCCCGCATCCATTACTGTAGCCTTTAGAGCTGAGAATCCTACCTTAACAGCGTTTATAAATTTAGAGAATCGACTTGGAGCTTCTCTAAGAAGGCCTAATCCCTCAAGCCATTCTTTAAATACAATTTTATTTTTTCTAAACTCTTCTCTTAGCACAGCCATTGTAGAGCCTAATTTGCCTGTTGGAGAAATAGCACCAAAAATAGACTTGTAGAGCGCCTGGCCCCAGCCAATAATTCCAGGCTTGGCAACAGCCAGCTCGAGATTAAATCGAGTCATCCACTTAACAGTCCCCATACCAACCGATAGAAGTTTGCCAAAGTTTTTTGCTACCTGTCCTAAAATTGCCCCGATCCCCACTCCAACGAGAACCATCGTGGAAATAGCAAGAGTCACTGCCAGTACCACAGCGTTAATTCTGCCGATAAAGTCTAAAATTGCTTTAATAACAGGATTGTTAAAAATAGCAGCAAAAACATCAGTTATAGACCTGAGAGTGTCAAAGAATATTGATATGCTTTCAGTATCAGAAAATGCTGAAAAAAGATCAATTACAGACACTATTAGAGCAGCAAAAGCCGGGGCAGCTTTTAGGCCGTCCATTAGAACCTTAGTTATGTCTGGTATAGATTTACCAAGCGTGGTCCAGAATTCTTGTATTTCAGGACGCCCAGAGAGCTCTATAAATATATTTAAAAAGTCACCGATAACGCCCAGCATGACAGTAGCGTTTGTGGTGGTGGTTTTTAGCCAGGTTGCGAATGTTTCTGAGCCAGTAAACTTTTTAAACCCTGAAGCAATTCCGCCAAGCCAATCCAACAACACCTGACCGGCTCCTCCACCACCGGGCGGAAAGTTGGCATCCATAATATTTTTTATTCCGTCACCAAAACTACCAAAAACATGACCAAGCTGGCTAGAAACATAAGCCGCCAAATCTAAAGTTCTTTTAAAACTCTTACTTCTACTAAGCACATCAAATCTAGAAGAAACGCTGAGTATCCACGTAGAAAACTGGTCAGTAAGCGGCTTAGCAGCCGCTAAAGTATTTAACAGGCCTGTAAAGAATCTGTCAGCTGCCTGACCCATATTTCTAAGACGCGGAGCAGAATCGTTAAAGAACTGGTCGATTAGTCTTAGATTGTCAGTGTCTGCAAATGCCAACGAGAAACTCTTAGAGGCGTCTCCCATAGCGCTGCCTATAGTTTTAAAGCCTTTTTCTAGAGTCGGGAAAGCGCTATCAACTATAGTTTGAATAGCAGTTTGTAGAGGAGGTAAGAACGACGATGCCGAGGCTTCTTTTAGTGCCTGCATAATAGGCTTAAGAGTGGCTAGATATTTAGCAAAAACAATTTGAGATTTTGTTAGATTTCTAAATGGGTCTGCGTTGGCAGCGGCAGCAGTAGACCTACCACCACGCTTGATGGTGTCCTGTAAATCATTTACTCTAGCCTTAGCCTTGCGATAGTTTAAGTCAGCACGCTGAAAAGCAAGTTCAGACTCTCTACGAACCATATTGTCAGGAGGTAGGTCCTGGGCCATAGCCAACTCTGTGCGAGCTTTTTCTAGCGCTATAGCGGCTTCCTGTTCGCTAAGTACAGCTTCCTCTAAATCAAACTTTAGTTCTTTAAGTTCTTTTCTAGCATCTCTCAAAGATCTGTTGTATTGATTTTGACCATTCCAAAGCTGGCTTACGGCCCTGCCAACACCGCTCATTGCAATTTTTGCTACTGCAAATCCAGCAATAACGCTTGCTAAAGCTCCGCCTACGCCGACAAAAGCATATGCGGCTTGACCTACAATACCTATTAGCGAAAGAAATCCGCCCGAAAGATCACCGATGCTACCAGCTAAGGCTCCTAATGCAGACTGTGTCACAAACCCGACTCTTTGAAGTCTTTGAAATGTTCTCAAAGTCAGTACTGACTCATTCTCAATTTTCTTTAAACCGGCGCTTGCAACTTGAATCGCGTTTCCTAGGGCTAGAAATCCGCCTTCGTCTCTTTTAAGCGAAGCAATCATACCGGTATCAAAACCGGACCTCAGCCTACGAGTCAGCGACACAGAGATACGGTCGGCCTGAAGCATGCTGTCACCGAACGCACGCGTTGAGTTAGCCATTCTATTTATAGCGCGTTCGGCATCTTTAGTGTTCACGTTTACGTCACCGTGGACGTCAAAAACTTTAGTCATTATTCGTTCTCACCTCCTCTCAACCAATCGGTGCATCTAATACGGAACCAAACGGCTTAATGTCGTCGGCTTTCACCTCGGTGGGTGGGGTGTAGGGCTTAGCAGTTTTCTCTCTAGGAGAGAAAACTCTAATCTTGTCTTCTTCAATTGGTGCTTCTGCTAGAGGCGCATCAAGCGTATCCATACCGTAGCTTCCATTAGAGTCAGACTGGTTCATATACTTGTACTCACGTTCATACATGTCTCTGTATAAATTACCCCTGAGCGAGTCTTTATAAGCAGCTTGCTCAGTGGAGAAAAATACTGTATCTTCTTCGAAAAGATAATGAATTACGTCTATCATGTCTGAGGCTTCCATAGATGCTAGACGCATTCCATTTACCAATCCTTTACCGTTTACGTATGGCCATAGGTCAACAGCCCACTGAATAAGACCTATGACCGCAGCTCGGGGCGGTCAGAATACTGCTCCACCAACCAAGCTGTAATCTCTCCAATTGTCTCTACCGGAACAATCTTGTCTTCACTCTCTAGAAGCTCGTTGAATCTCTTAAAGCTTTCCGCTTTCATAACTTTAGAAAAGAACTTTCCAGATACTTCTGCGTTACGCATTGGGTCAGCGGCAGTTGAATCTGCAATTAGGTCTAGCAAGACCTTGCCCTGAATTTCAGGTACGCACTCAAACTCCTGACCGTGCACACTGAACTTAATTGGCTCAGCATTTGGGTCAGAAGACCCGGCTCCAAAATCTTTAAATTTTGCCATCATATATCCTTTGTTGTTTATCATTTATACGTAATTTACGTACGTATATATTTTACGCTATCTGAGAGATATCTATTTGGCTTGGTACCAGGATGACGTACTTTACGAGCTAGCACCGAACCATCAGCAAGAACATTCCAACCTGCGCCCGCCCCGCTGCTAGGCTTAAATTTCAAGAACCTGTGATTGCTGGGAGTAATGATATGTGGCTTAGTCCCGTTGTGGTGCATACGGGCATACGGGACCGAAGACCCAATTTGAATCTTTTGACCGAGGGTAGTTCTTCTGTGTCCGTATACTCGTATAGACCTGCGTAGACGACCGGTTTTTACGCCCACCTTTGTCTTAGCTATATCTCTTAACCTGTCAGCGCGACGCTTTAAGTCCAGTCCGACTTCGCCGGATGGGCTATTTAGTATTTTATCTATAGCACGGTAGTCGACTGTGGTGATAACTCTGGCCATTATGGCACCGCCATCACGATTTCCATACTTACCATCTGGAACCCGCCCTGAGGCTCCTGGGCATCTAGGGTGGCAATGACACCCAAGCCGTAGCCCGTGTCGTCCCACATATCAAACTCTCGTACTGACTCCATCAAAATCCATGAGTCAATTGCAGACATGTTAGAAGCCTGCTGAATCTTTTCAGGGGTAGGCGGTCTACCGTTCTGCCCGACTACAGGAAATTCCCTGGCAATAGTTATAGTTAGAGTTACAGTCCTAGGAACGTTGCAACGCTGAGGCTCCCCGGCAGGAACACCAGGCGGGCCTAAGTACAGCTGATTGAATGCCACTACCATTTGTGCGCAGTCAACAACAGGAGTCCCCATTGTCCAGTATTGGCGACTCGGCAGTGGAACGTTATAGGACTGGTAGACAGCAACTACTCGATCGACTGCGCCGTCGAGTAAGTTTTTTAAATGCAGAGCATCCTCTGAATATCCTGTAACGTCCACTGCCGTAGTCATAATTACTCCGCGGCTACTTCTTCAGTAGCAACCTCTACAGGTGCATCCACCACAGCGTCAACAACTACAGGCTCTTCAACCTTAGCTGGCTTAGCTGGCTTGGCTGGCTTTGCAGCGGCCTTAGCAGCAGATGTTGCAGGCTTAGCCGCACCAATCATATCTACTGCGCGGAAGTTAGTCTGAATTCCTGACATAACTAACCTTCTTTCTTCTAGCTGTATAACTTGATCTGGAGGTTTCCAGAAGCAAGCTCCATTACACTCTCAATACCGTTAACGATTTTGGTAGCGTAAAGAGTCCATGAGCCAGGGTCTACCATTCCGATAGCTTTCTGGGCTTCTACGTAAGGAACCGATATGTCGACTCTTCCGTTAGTCTCGTTTACAGTTATGTACTGAGACTCTAAATTTAGTGATTTGCCCTCGCTGTAGTTAAACATAGTAAATACTGGCAACCACCCGTTATCTCCAATGAAGGTCGACGTGTCGACGCCAGCAGTAACCGAGTTCCAAGTAGCAGGGGTGTTTCTGACTACTGAAAGGTCCATCAGTGCATTGGCCGTCAGTGGCGGAGCCTTAGGCGTGTAGCGACGAGCTCTAGGCTGGTCCGGCGAGAACACCTTAGCTCTAGCCTTAGCCTTGTCAGGGTTTACGGTTTTTAGGAATAGGTCTACTGCATAAAGACCGGTGCGTACTTCCTCAATAAAATCTTGGCTGTCTAGTAGGGTGTAAGAAACGCCCTGACGCGAAATAGAAGTAATGCGCTGAGGTAGAGCGCAGTCGTCGTCTCCAGCCCAAAGTTTTGCAAACTCAATTGCTAGGGTGCGGGCTGCCATCTTGCCAGCCATAGGTGGCTCAGCGCCGTAAGTATAAGTGACCTCGACGTTACAGGGAGTCCAAGGAACGCCAGCAGCAGCCTGAAGTGTAGAGTGGTCTACCAAATAGTACGAGCTTTCGTCAAGAATGCGCCCGTCTCTAGTTCTAACAGAGTGAATCTTTGTTACAGGGCGTCCTCGAAGTTTAATACGTGATTCGGGAGAGAGTCCATCCGAGACCAACTCAGCGTACTCCTGAAAGTCGGTAATCGGAATGTTGTAAACTTCACCAGCAATTAGGACGCCGTAATAGTTTTTAGAAGAAGGACCTAGCCGGTAAGCACGCTTAGCACAGACGTAGCGTTCAGTTACCGTTGTGGTCCCAGTAAACTTTCTACCTGACATAGCCCACATTAAGTACGAGGCAGTCTGAGCGGCCTCGAGCGCAAACTCGGTTCCTGCATAGTTACCAAGTTCTTCAGGTTCTACCCAAAGTGAAGTCACTTTATTCTCCTACTAGTAGTACGGGCGGTACATCTCTGTAAACAGAAAGATGCACCGCCCGTCCAGTTTTATAACTAAGCCGAAACGTCCTCGTTAGAAACGATGATTCGGTCGATGGTGTTGTCTGGGTTGAAGTCCTTGTTGCCAGGTACGTTGTACGTGTCTGAGGTCAAACCAGAGATACCCTCTAGGTCAGCCGAGGTGACTGCAGTGTAACTTCCATCAGCAGCAGGCTCATTGATTGGGTTAGCAACTGTAGCTGTTCCGGTAGGACTTACCGCGGCCGAGACTACGTTAGATGCAGTCTTAGCATAGGTAAAGGTTACAGTTGTAGGTACATCAGTTACGGTGTAGGTACCGTTGAAGGTTGCGTCGACACCAGCAACAACGACCGAATCACCATCAGTAAAGCCGTGGGCAGCTGAAGTGGTTAGGGTTGCAATGTTGTTCGTAAGAGCCTTGTTAGAAACAGTAGCAACAAGACCGCTGTCCCAAGTGTAGAAGCCCTTAAGACCAACAGGTGCCCAGTCGGTGCGTGCGTACGAGTATGGACGCTCTGCAGCAACAGGGAACTCCCAGCGCATGTCTGGACCTGAAGCAAATAGAGAGTTACCCAAGCCGTAGCCTTCGAAAGTAGTTGCAAGCATACCGTTCTCAATTACACGGTCGCCAGACTGACGGAGCTTTGCGTATGGGAATACCCAGTGGAAGTAAGGAAGCGTAGTAGCCTTCTTACCACTGCTAATTGCGTGTGACCAAGCTTCGATAGCAACACCGAAACCAGCTGGGTCGTCGCCAACACCAGGTGCAGCCCAACCGACGCTCTTGCTTACGCCATTGACATCCTTACGGAGCAATAGACCGCCTGAGATTAGGTTAGATAGCTCTGGGTCTGGCTCACAGATAGCGAGCTCCATGGTAATACGCTTTAGGGTGTCTGGTGACTTGTAGGTAACACAAACAACGCCGTTAGCGTTCTTTTCGGTGATCTCGTCGCCCTCTTCATATTCTGGGGTGAACGATACACGCATAAATGCCGACGTGGTGTAGCTGTCGCCAGCACCAGTCAGTAGGTTGCCAGCGGCGTCCAATCGGGTGACACGAATCGACACACCCTGGATGCTAGCAGCATAATCTTGAGTAGCCATTTAGCTATTCTCCTTTGGTTTAGGCTGTAAGATCGACTCTTACAGCGAGGTGGATTGATGTATCAAAGTAAACCGCAGCGGGGCGGATTGCTTTGAGACGCATGTCATTCGCATTACCCGACACATCATAAGCTTGCGCTAGATTGTCGTTCACGACATCGATATCGCCCAAATAGGTGCGGACGGTACCGGTGGCGTAAATCCATTTTGCAGAGCTGGTTCCCAGCTGCTGAATGTAGCCAGTAACCGATTCCTGAGAGCGGTTAGTGGCGCTTGCAATAGTAAGTGTTACTGTGTCAGCGTCAACTTTGGTGACGACTGCTGTAGAAGTAGACGACTGGTTGATGTTCGCCCCGACGACGGAGTAGCGGACAGTGTCACCTGCAAGCAGGTAGTGGGGGCTAGACGTGTTGATGGTAAGTGTAGTGTTACTGCTAATAGTTGCAGTAGCGGCATCGATACGAGGACCGTTGCCAGTATAGCCGCCACCAACAACAACAGGTGTACCACCCATAGTTTGTAGGTGGTCTTTTTCGGTTTCGTGAAATAGCATGTTTGAGTTGCTCGAAAGAAGGGCAACTACGTCGCGAGTTGCGTGAATAACTCCCTGCTCACCAGCATCTGATGCCAGACCAATGCCATTTTCTAGCACTGCTAGGGCACGCCTTGCTGTAAGCCCTGAACCATCGAGCACGGTGACACCAGAAGAAACTAAAGCTCGGTTAGCGTGACCTTCGCCAATTCGGATATCTCCATCCCAAAGTTCCTGCTCCATACTGTGCTGAGTAACAGCTTCAAGTTGACGCTTTAAACGAGCGATACGGTCTAAGCCCATAAAACCTAGGGTTGAACGAAGCTCCTCTGCTTCAATGAACCAAGGCTTAATTTCTGTGTAGTAAGTAGGAGTGCCAGCAACAACTACTTGACCGCTAGTAGAGTCAGTGTCGTCCCAGTTAGTCGCTGAGTAAAGTGTTGTTTCCCACTCCTGTGAAAACCCACGGACCCACTGGTCTTCGTCGGCTGAGTTTTGAGGCTTTACTACAGCGAGTAGACCAAAAGCGGAAGGCACAATCTTTGGTGCCTCGATAACGCCATTCTTTGGGAAAGCCATTTTAATCCTTAAATGTAAATTCTAAGTTTTGCCGTATGTAGCGGCCCCCGAAGGGGCCGCCACACGCGGACTTGAGAGGTTTTTAGTCCTCGATTGCAGCTGCGGTTGCGCCACCAGTGGTGTCGCGTAGTGCTGCGGCAACACCGTTGATGCTCAATGAGCTGGTGATTGCAAGTGACTCGATACCAACCTTGGCAACGTTCTCGAAGGTTTCGATGAACATCTTGTAGTCGTTGGTGCCGACTAGGGTGCTGTCACGGATGATACCTAGGTCTAGAGTTCCGCCGTCTAGGAACAAGAATGTTCCTTCAGCGAACAAGTACCAGGTAATCTGGTCTGGGAACTCTAGTAGTCGAGCAGCAGAGCCAGCCTGACCAAGGAACGCATTTAGGTCAAGCGAGCTAACCATGTCAACGTTCGAGCTTGATAGGTAGCCCTTGATTTCTGCTTCGCCAACACCTAGGGTGCCATCGCCAGGCATGTTTAGAGCTAGGTCTGCTGCCATCGCGTCATAGATCCACGCAGGAACGATTGCCTTTAGGCGAGTTCCAGCATCGATACGGTGACGTGAACGGTAAGCAACAGCTGCCTTACGAACCTGCACCAAGAAGTCACGAGCAAAACCAATAAGGCTAGGAGCCTCAGTGGTAGCAACGTGCGCGTTAACAGCGGTCGAACCTGCTGAAATCTTGTCTAGCAAGTTGAGCTCTGCCTCGCGAGCGTGCTGAACAAGAGCTAGCTCGTTGTGGCGAGCAATCAACTCTGGGTAAGCACGAGTCATCAAGTTACCGAACTGTAGCTGCAAGGTTACAGCGTCAGTAGAAACAGTGTTCTCCTGTGCTGCAGTAACAGTCATGCTTAGCTTGCTTGATGGTGACGGAGTCTCAGCTGAGTCGTTAGCTGCGGTCCAAACACCAACTGCGTCGCGGTAGTTGTACGAGTTAGCTGCGGTTGCGTTGTAGGTGAGGAATGAAGGTGGGGTTACAAAGCGGATACCGCCACGGTCTGCCTGGAAGCGAGGCAATGCATCGCGAACTGGGCGGTCAGTGGTTGAACCGAGGCCGAAGATGTCGTACTTAACTTCAAATGGTGCGCCGTGGCCACCAGAAGCAACAAGTGCCTGGCTTTCCTCGGCTGCAGCAGTGATCTTAAGTGCGTTTGACTCTGCGTCGGTGGTAAGAGTACGAGACTCTGGGTACTGAACGGTTAGTGATGCAACAATGTGCTGCTCTCCGTCTCCGCCGTTTACACGACGTAGGGTGTGGAGACGCTTTTCCATTGCTGATGCAACTTCGTTCATGTCGGTTAGGTTTGTGCCAGCTGTGTAACCTGGGATGTCGGCACCAGCGGTGATTGCCACCTTGACTGCTGGCTCCGAAACTTCGATTACAGGCTGACGGTCAGCTGGGGCCTCGAAAGGCTGTTCTGCTGAAGCGGTCACGATGGCCTGCTCTTCCTGCTCTTCTGGAGCAATAGTTTCTGATGGGGTTTCTGCCTCAGTAGCTACTTCTTCAGTAACTACCTCTGCGGTTTCCTCGGCTGAAGCAACAACTGCCTCTTCCTCGGTTGGGGTTGTCTCGGCCACGCTGGCCTCAACTGCGGTTTCGGTCTCAATTGAAAATTCAGAACCTTCGGCTACAACGGCAGACGCATCTACAGAATCGTCAGAGGAGTAAGACTTGTAGTCTTTCTTTTTCTTCTCCTCGTCCTCTTCACCAGGAACCATGTCTTCAGAGTCGTCGCCCATTACTGGAGCTTCTTCCTCGTCCATTGGAGTTTCCTCAACTACTGGAACTTCCTCGACTGGAGCTTCCTCTTCCATTGGAACTTCTTCTTCCATTGGAGATTCTTCCTGGCCATCCATGCCCTTGACACGCATAGCTGCTTCAGCAGCACGAGCAGTAAGCTCTTCTGCAGCAGCTTCGCGACGCTGGACTTCACCGCGTACGGTGTCCAACATGTCAGCAAGAGATGTCATAGCGTCAACTGTTTCGGCTGTAGGGTCCTGTGATTCAAACGATTCAAACTCGCTTACGATAGCCTCCTGAAGCGCAGCAACTTGCTCGTCACCTAGCTCCGCAAGGTTATCTACTTGCGACTTAATCTGATCCACTGGTCCTCCTTAGGACAGTTGGTGGGAGGGGTTCTCCCACTTGCTTTCGGTACAAGGCGAAGGGACTTCATGCACAAGGCACACAGGCACTCCACCTGAACTCTATTTTACATTAGTTTTTATATCTTTATTATTTAGGTAAGTAGACGTAGCATGGTAGCCATCTGAGAAGAGATGTCTGACTGGCTATAAACATCACTGCCTGACATAAATCCCTTTAGATTGGCTGTAGCCTCTGCCGCGTCTTCCTTACCTATTTTCTCCTCGACCCTTTCGACCATATTTTTCATAAGGTCTCTGAGAGCCGGAGGAAGATCTGAGAACCTCACCTTTTGAGCTTGGTTGCTAAAAGGTAGAGGTAAGTTAGAAATGACCTTGCCAAGCTCTGCAGCTGTGGCTCGGACATTCTCCAATGAAATTTTGTTTAGGGACCCTTCGTCAAGTCGGTCTAGTAGGCTTAGTAGGTCCTGACCGGCTTTAGCCGCATCCTGATAGTCTCCAAGACCACTCATCTTCTCAACTTCTCGAATCTGGCTGTTTACGTCAGACAGCTCGGCATCGCCAAGGTCTTCTTTTAATCTAGCTAGAACGTCTCGGAAACGACCTTTGATGTCACGCGGTTGATTTACTCCAGGAATAAACTTGCCAGGTTCTACGTCAATCTTGCCGTTAGCAACATCTTCGATATCCGTTGGCATGTCATCTATTGGAATCTCATCAACCGCGAAGGTTTTTCCCAGGGCCTCCTGGAATGCAGCTAATCTATTGCGTAGATCCTCTGCACTTGCGGTAATAGATTCTGACTCTAGGTTCTTCCAGTTCTCTGGAACTAGGTGACGCTGGTTGAGCTGACGAGCACGCTTCTTGATGTGATTTCTCACAGACTTGCGGTCTTCAGCTTTTGAACGTCCATAAGCTTGAATAGCGTTCTTTAGGTCGTCTAGGTTTCGAATTGGGTACGAGCCGTCTGGAAGGGCCTTGCCTTCTTCAGCCAACTTGTTCCTGTCGTCGCGAGAGATGTATCCAAACTCTGACTTAGCTTCGTCAACCTTAGCTTTGAGAGATGCTACCTGAGCCTGAAGGTCTTCCTTAGGGGTAGTGATTTTCTCTAGGCGAGAAATTCTAGAAGCCATCTCTGCAATAGGGTCAGCCTTTAGCTTAGCTAGAGTAGATGCACCTGCAGCAACGAGAGCCATGACGGCACCTGATGCAACGCGAGCACGAGCAATCGGGAAGCCAGGAACGTTTACCTGACAAACTGCAACAAGCTCAAGGGCCCCACGGATTGGACGCCAGTCACCAGAAGGAGCTGATGCACGAAGTGCACGAATCTGCTCCGGACGAGCATCTGGACGTAGCGAACCAGCGACCCAAATGCCGTAGGCATCCTCCCCCGCGTGAACATCAGCAATTGCTGAAGCGGTGTCGTCATAGTGCTTAACGGCTTCCATTGCACTAGCCTCTAGAGAGGCGTGGCCTCCGGCAAGTGTAAGCTGACCAACTGGCATGTCCTTGCCAGTGTCAGTGCGTACAACACCAGTGTGGAAGTAGGCGTAGTTGCTCTTTGAGCGTGGTGGCTTAGTGCCATATGCCATTCCAATGTGGTCGACGTGCCAAGCTGCAATGTGACCAAATACTCTACCCATGTCATCAACAGTTAGAGGGGTTGGGCCTTTTAGCTTAGGGTTTTCGAACCACTCGGTAGGCGGTACGACGGGGATTGCGCCAGCGACAATACCGCAAGCAACTAGTGCCTGAGCGTCCGCAGCATCCGCGTCGTCAACGTAGACTCCATCTGGAATCATGATTTCCTCCTGGTAGGTGCTGTTCATTGTTGGGTCGTCGTTTATTAGCGTAATTTTGCACTCTTGGAAAGCAGGCTTTGGTACTATTGTAGCGGCCATTACGCGGGCTTTATTTATAGTAAGTTTCTTTTTGCCTATTTCTTTGTCGTCATCTTCAGACGAAGCATCACTAGACTTATCCTCGGTTGCCTCAAACTTGTCCATGTCGGCAGAAATGCCGCGAATAAATCCGTTCTTTATAAGACGTTCTACTTCCCTGCCGTATGGCCCATTGTCTAGGACACCATATGCATTTCCAATTCCGTCATTGGTTCTTTCGACCATGTCGATTCGACCAACTACCACCGAGCCATTGTGCCCGTCGCCAGTTTTAATCTGCCACAAAAGCGGAAGAGGTAGCTCCCTAAGAGTGATAGAGCCCTTACTAAACTTACGACCATCTCCAGACTCTACGCCTTCAGGAATTAGCAAAGGAATGTAGAACCTAGACCCGCTATTCTCATAGTCAGACGAGGCTACCATCCCTAGGCGTTCCTTGGCTGATTCAGCTCTAGCGGATAGCTCAGACTTAGCGATAATTACTGACGTGGAGTTTATTAGTTCGGTGCTAAATACGTTCCTACCACCGCGACGTTTTCCGTAGCCTTTTCTGTTGTTCTTGTCACCCGTCCACATCCCAGTCATTTCTTTGTGGCGCAGAGCACAGTAGCCTTTAGCGCGTGGGCCTAGGTACTTAGATAGGTTTCGTACACATCGGGTCCAGTCTCCGCCGGTACCCCAGCGTATCTTAAGTCCGCCTTTACCCGTGGTCCAGTAGCGGCGCAGCTTCTCTGCGTTTCCTCTATTTCTGTCTGCACCGCCGGCTGCAGTGACAGATAAAACTGATTTGAAAGTCTCCGCTAAAGGGCTATTTTCGTCAATAGAATCAAAGAATTTATTGCCAAAAGTGTCTATAATTTCTTGGTTAGGTCCCCACAGAACCATCATCAAGTGGTCCAAGCTAAAAATACCAGCTGCAGTTATAGTAGCGTCGTCCACCTGAGTAAGAACATCATTAAGAACGGTCTTGTCTAGAGGAACTACTGGAGGAGGGGTGGCAGACTTTAGGTCGTTTAAAGTTACCTCGTCCCTAATCCACTTTCCTTCATCTCTCTTATAAGTCATTGGCTCTGATGAAGTAGAGCTAGCTGGCACTAGCGCAATCAAATCAAGCACAGCTCTAGGGTCGTCTTCTGCAACGATAGCCATGTATAGTGGCTGAACGTCAGAAGTTTCTGGCGTCATTTGATAAGCCTTTTTAGCTGCCTTTTTTGTTGCAACTGGAGCTGCAACAACCGGGCTAGCCCAGCCTTCTTCATCTTCAGACACCTTCGGCCCGCCCTCAGAAGCTTTCTTCCACCTAGTTATTAGCGGGTGTTCCGAGTTGTCCTTGATCTTTTTCTTTGACTCTTCTTCAGAGTCATCTGCTTCTCCAGCGGCAGTTAATCCTGCTTCAGCCGCCGCTGCACGCTGTGATTGAACCCAGCCGGACCAGTTGTACAACAAGTCATGCAAATCGTTCTTGGTGAGAGACGGCAAAGTGCCAGGAATTCTTGCGTACGGTCTGTCAATAGGAGTCCTAGGCTCGCCTAAAATACCAGACAGGTCTAGAGGCTTGTCTAAGTCAGAGAAATGTAGGGGTTCCTTAAAATCTTTTTCTTCCACGGTGTCACGAGCCGGAACTATTTGCTTACTTCCGTCGCTTCCGGTAACCTCTACATTTCCGTTACCAACGTTAGCGTTTGTGATTGTTCCGCGATTGGCGCTGTTGTCCCCAATAACGACCCTTTGACCCTGCTTAGCGAATCGTCCCAAGGCATTTCTAGTCTGCTTAGTAGCGTTCTGAGAACGCTCTTCTGGGCTATAAACTCCGTCATCCGGGTTAACTGCAGCGGCAGTAAGAGTGCTGTCAATCATTTCCCAGTCAATACCGGCAGCCGCAAAGATAGCTAAACCAGCCTCTTCTTTATCGATTTCTTCGATAGAAATTCGGCTGTAAGGCTTTTGGTGCAGTTTTGCGCAGACGATAATCGCTGAGTCCGGGTCGATTGGTATGTGAGACTTTTTTACCGTGTCGTATGGGTCGTCTAATGCTTTGTCATAGGTCCAAATGTCTGAGTCTATTTCTGCAAGGTCGTCCCAGCATCCGTCGTCCCAAACGTACACCGACCCGTCTATATCAATTTTGTAGACTCGGTCAATGCCAGAGCCGTCCATTCGAACTCTGGCCAAAAACTCTGGAGCCGCAGACGTCCCAACATACATGGCTTTTCTAAAAGCATCTAAGTCTATGGCTTCGCTAGGGGTATCCTCTAAGATATATCCGCCAGCAGTTCTAGCAGCAGCTTTTTCTTCTCGCTCGACAATAGCTCTAGCCCAACGCCAGGCGGTGTCTCCACCCCAAAGTGCCCAAGCGATGCGACCGTTAGATGGAAAGTTATCTTCGCCTGGTGACCAGCCCTTGCCCTGCTTGTCCACCTCGTGGCGTGGAAAGTATTTTGCGATGTGGCGAACTTTACGGATTCCAATTTGTCCGCCTCGAGCAAGAGTGCGTGCAGTGTTTAGACCTACCGAAGTTCCGCCCCTGTCGTGCTCTTTTCTCCACTCTAATGCCTTCTTGGCTTCAGACTGCGCACCCTTAGGAATGGTGTACATTCTGTCCCCACCCGAGGAGGTAATAACATTTACGTTCAAGTCTGAGAGCGATGCTCCAGCTAACTCGTATGCAGAGCTAGGAATCTCGGAGTGGTCTAAGGTAAACCATTCTCTAGAAGAAGAAAGCTCTTCGAGGTCGCCAGACTCCGTAATAAGGTTACAGTCTAGGTCAAGAACAGCCGCATTATCGCCAACGGCGAATAGCGCAAGAGAGCCATAGCTACCCATATATTGCGTAGTATTTTCGGCACCACTCATGTCTAGAATCCTCCGATAGCGGCGACAAGCCAATGGCTATTCATATAAACCTAATCTATTGTATCAGTACTAATACTTTTGTTATTTTAATACTTTATCCTATAGGGGATTTGGTTTGCGTTTAGCTTTTGAAGCAGGTCAGTGATTTCGGCAGAGCTCTTGGTTTCGCTTAGTTTAGCCATATCAATCGATATGGCATCTTCATCGTTGTCCTGAGACTCGGCCAAGCTGGGGTAGTCAATGGCTTTACGGCTATCATCCAACTCTACTGACTGCATAAACGAGTACCCCATTTTGGTGAGCTTGTCGCTGTGATAAATCTTCCTGTTAGTTAGTTTGTTAGCAAAGGCAAGTAGTCCGGTGGCTAGGTGACGGCGTTGGTAAGGTTCGTTGGTGTAGATACCGTCAATGTACATTTCATTTGCTAGACCGTCGGCCATAGGGTCGCCAATCTTAGTGCCAAATGTGGCTACAGCGCCGGCTGACGGATTTGCTGGGTCATAAGCATCTATCCATATGTATGTATCTAGCGCCTGCGGGTCGTAGTCACTTTCCTTCAAAGAAACTTTGGCAGATAGTTTATATGGACGGCCGTACCTGTCTTTGTATGACGCAGTTATTTTGGTGGTACTCTCTACAACCGTAGGAGTCTCGCGCTCTGTTGTAGTAGCACCGTCGAAGTCTATGTCTAGATTTTCGGTAGCCTTTTCCATTATATTATCTTCACGCATGGCAGGCACCGAGAACCAGGAATCGTAGTGCTGGCGTCTAATAGATTTTAGGTTCTTTACCCTATTTGAATTAGAACCAAACTGTTTTTCGGCTTCGGCAATCATGTCTGCATATGACTTCAACTCGGCTTCTTGATAGTCCTGCAGCGGAATACCGTAAGGGCCTGAAGTAAAGTCATATGCTCGCTCTTTGTCTAGGTCTAGGTTCGGGTCAGCCGGGTCGAAAGGCTCGCCGCCAAATTTCATTAGCATAGGTGCAGCACTGTCAGGGCTGTCTGATTCAGTGGCAGCGTCTGCAAATCGCTTAGCGTTTCGGTCTACCTTAACATCCGTCATTCTAACTGGACGCTCTAGATATAGCCCATCTAGGCCCTTTACGCGGCTTAACGCAGTGTAAAGCTGGCCTGTAGCAAATGCACCATCTCCTAAATCAACCTTTAGATTGCTAATGGTTTTGCCTTGAAGCTTGTGGATAGTAGCTGCCCAGGCGAGCATCAAAGGAATCTGCTCATAGGTTGCTTCAGTAAATGGAGTCAGTTTATTGGTGACCTGGTTGCTAATGCTGTCTACTTGCTGACTGGCATCGTAGCCAACTTTATCCCACATGCTAGGGTAGACGTCATAAACGTTGTCTCCAACTCTAACCTTGACGTGGTCCTCTTCGAGAGCTACCACTTTTCCGATGGTTCCGTTTACCCATCTGCGAGCGGTCTTCTGGCCCTGACCAGACTCCTGATCTACGCTGTCTTTAGAAGAGCTAGGGGTGTCATTCCTGGTAAACATAACCTGAGCCCCAACCTTAAGGAAGAGCTTTTCCGGAGCAGGAAGCATGTCAAATGCTGGCTGTCCGGCACCACCAAACTCTCCGGTATATGTCTGAGATTTGACGTTTCCTAGCTTGTCCATCTCCTCTTGGTTAATTTCGTCGGCTAGAGCGTTAGTTGTAACGGCGTAGATTAGGTCATTAACCGATTGAGCCACTGGACGCATGCCAGCTTGATTGATGAAATCTAAGTCTTCCTGAGTAAATCTGCCTACTCGGATGTTGTTTAGGACCTTCTTAAATTCAGGGTCTGATTGACGGAACACTTCGCTAAGTTCATAGACTTCTAGAGGCTGGTCAACCCAAGCTCTGGCGTCAAAGAAGAACATGCTCCTGTAGTTCTTCTCCATGTAGTCCTTGAGCTGAACGTCGCGCTTACCTACGAATGGAGACAGCTGGTATACGTCACCAAAACCAACAAACTGCACACCACCGAATGGTACGAATGGCTTGCCTTTTACATTCCTCAAAATTCTGTCCATAGCGTCTAGTAGGTCCGCTGAAACCATGGATATTTCGTCTACAACTAGGGTGTCTAGAGCCGCTAGGGCAGCCCTAATTTTAGCCTTCTTTTTCGCATTTCCAATAATTAGCTGGCTTGCAGGAGTCTCGCCGTACACAATACCAGGCTTAAGTCCAAACAGAGAGTGGATGGTCGTGCCGCCAACATTTTCGGCTGCAGTTCCAGTGAATGACACTACAGCAATAATTTTTTCAGTAAAGTCACGGAAGAATTTAAGCAAGAATGATTTACCGGTACCGGCTTTACCGGTAATAAATACAGGGCTCTTAGTGCTTTCTAGGTGGTTGTATAGCCACTGTTGCTCCGCAGACAGGTCGCCTTCTACAGTCGCCCGCTGTTCTTTATTTTTAACTGCAGGAATTTGGATAGGCGAGCCGTCTAAGTTATTCTTAGGTACATAGTTCTCTAACTTAGACTTATCAAATCCTTCTGGAATGTCTATGCCTGACACAGGCTCGCCGTTGGCAATTCTCTTATCTAGAAGTGCCCCTAGAAGATCTTTCTTTACGGCCTCGACTAAGTTAGCGTCTATGAGCGGAAGCACACTCCAGAGTTCTCTAGCACGCTGGTCTGAAACCACACCTGACTCTTGAAGAATGTCCTGAACTGTTCTTAGGTCGGCAGTAGTTGGAGGGTTTACAGTAACCTGAGTCTCTATAGAAGGAGAAGTGTTCTCCTCCCCATTCTCGTACTTCATAAACATTGGAGTGGTTTTTGGCTGGTCTCGTAGGTAGTCCAAGAACTGGTCTACGGTCATGTTGCCGACGTTTTCAGGGACAGGTCGCTGCTGGGTGACAGGAGCTTCCTGTATAGGAGCGTCCGATCTTTTTCTAGGGGCGGCCATTTTGTCAGCTTTTTTGCCGTCAATTTTTTTAGCTCGTAGGCTGTCAAACTTAATTAAGTATTCTGCTAAGTCTTTAGTTCCAGACTTGGTTAGGAACTTGCCCCTGACGGACTCGAGGACAGCTTTGTACACTGGCTCTGGTAGGTATCCCCAGTTGTATAGGTTAGTAGCCTTTATGAAAATTAAATCTAAGTCATCCTTAGTAGGCATCATGTCATCGCTGTGGAAGGCTAGCTCTCCGGGCACAACCGAGTATCTCTGCTTTTGGATAGGTAGGAAGTCAGACAGAGGGATATTCTCGAATGAGAAATCTCCGTTTTCATCAGCGATTGCAATAGTTAGAGCGCCCTTGGCAGGGAATCCTACAATCTTACCGCGCTTGTCTGTGCCCTTAATAACGCCAAACATCGTGTCGCCCACCAAGATTCCGTCGGTACCTGGAGTTATGAAGCTTTCGGTCACGTTTTCAATGTCCGCAGGGTTAGTGATTTTAAGAGTGTAGTATCGAATATCGCTGTAGCCAGCTACGCTAGGTAGACCTGACTGCACTCTTCTAACACCCTTCTCATCGAATTCGTCATCAACAAAGAATCCGGTATCGTACGAGTCCTCTGAGCCGTCTAGGTATTTAACAATTAGGCCGGATGAGGTACCTTCACCAGGATTGACCATCTCTCCGTAGACCACGCCAATTTTACCGGTCTTCTTGTTCATAACATAAGCACCCGGGTGTAGCTGCTCTAGGTCGTACTGAGAAGTCTCCTCAGAAGAACTCTCTTCCGGCCTAAAACGTTCAGGCACACTCTTAGGCTCAACTTTTGATGACCAAACACGAGGCTCAAATTGCATGAACATGGGCTTGCCCTGGCCAGTGGCCGGAGTAAGCATGTCTTCATTGTTGAAAATAAAGTACGGGTGGAATGAGTCTGGCCAACGCTCTGCATTTGCTTCCTCGGTGTCAAATCCAAATGGAGCTATTGCCCAGCCCTTATCAAGCTTTTTAGAGTTTGAGCTAGCTACGTAGTTAGTAACTACCATTGTAGGTAGGAACGGAACGTTTGCCTCTATAGCGGCGGCTATACGGTGATTTCCGTCTAGCACAAATGCAGTCTTATTTGCAGGATTGTACGAAATAATTATCGGAGTTGCTGGGAGTGCGCCAAGTCCCATAGACCTGACCATCTTTTCGATTTTGTCTTTGTCGAGGTCTGTGTTGCCAGGCATTCCTGCTAGGGCGGATGGTTTTACGTAGCCAACGACCGAGTTAGATGAGCCTAAGCCGCCATCAGGGTCAGTGGAGATGTCTAGCCCATTATTGAACGAATCCGCGTAGGAAGCGGTTAGGTAATCCAGGTCTTGCTCGAAATTAGCAGCTCTAGTAATTCCGGCAGGAGTTTCAAATTCTCTGTCAGGGATTGACTCTGTAGAGACTAAGTCAGCTTCAATGTAAGTGCTGAACGCGTTAGGAATCTCATAGCCTTCCGAGTCAAGTCTAGGGGAACGGCTAACTTCTAGGACTCGAAGCTTAGCTCCAGCGTTGAGAAGCACCTCGCGCTCACCGTCTTTGTATGTCAGACCCTGAGGCATGACAATTGCATTTGAGCCTTTAGGGGCACGGATGATTAAGAAGAATCCTTCTTCGTTAGATAGGAGGCTGGCCGAGCCAGGACCAAAGTCGTCGTAAGCCACTACTGGAGACATACTGGTAGAACTGAATGACGGCAGTGTAATCTCATCGCCAGGCTGAGCATCGATTAGTGCATCGTGCTGAGCATCTCCCGGGTTTCCAGTAGAACCGTGGTAGAGATACATGTTTCTGTCTAGCTTGGCTTCAGGCTTGGCAAATGCAGCAGTCAGACCACGGAGCATCGACTCTGTCATGTCAGCAACCGTGCGAGACATTTCTTTGCCCTCGAGTAGGTTAGAAATCCATCGCCACCCGCTATAGCCGTAGTTCTTGAGGGCAGACTTTTCTTCAGCAGTAAAGATGTCTTTATCTACTGGATCGGCGTATGTCCTAGGCATGTCGTAGTAGCCGTCCCAGATTACAGGGTAGCCCTGCTCGTCGTCTTTCCACTCATCCGAGAAGTTCATGAACTGGAACTTAGGGTCTTGGAAATGTTTAGCTAGGTTGTATTTATCTGCTTTGCCGAATACGAGACCATCGTATGCACTCTTTAGAGCACCCACGTGAGCCATGAACTTAGTTTTTGCGAGCTCTTTTGTGCCTTCGGATGAATTAGGGTTATTCCTAGTAGATAGGTAGTCTTTTTCAGCATTTAAGGTGCTTGAATAGATGCTTCTAATAAATGCCGAGTCGTCTTCACCTAGGTTGGTGCCTACCGGTGTCAGGCCGTTTTCATAGAATGAGCGGCGTCTGTTGAACTCTACTATAAGTTCAGGTTCTTCTGCAGGCTCAGGGAAGTTAGGTTTGCTGGATTCTGAAGAAGCCATGCTTATAACTTCGCGCGGGCGAACGCCAATTGGGTTCTTTCCAGCAATTTTTTCGTTATAGAAGTCGACAAAATCTCTTAGGTACGGAGGGATGACACCTTTTTCGGTAACCCACATGTACATGGCGTAGAAGTATTCTGCAAAGTTTTCTCGGACACTGGTTGCGCCGTAGTTAGACATTGGCTTATCGCCAAATTTCTCTTCAAACTCCCGGTAGAGAGGCATGGACTCATCGCCCATATACAGTGAGCCAATTCCATGGCCGTATTCGTGAATTTGAGTCCTAGAGAACCTGTCTTTAGCGTCAGGTCCACCCATTACGGCATTCGTCCCCCCTACCTGAGCATTTTTGTTGCCATAGCCAGCGGTGCTTAATCCAAAGAATACGCCGTGCTCTCCAGCTGTCGCGGCAATCCCACCGACATCTTCATTATCAATTAACGTCTCGTAAGTGAAACTTCCGTTAGGGAATACAGTGTAGTAAGTCGGAACGTTGCCTAGATTGTTAAGCGCACCTAGAACCCTAGCATTTGCGACTATGTCTGACAGCATTTCAGGGGTAGCTATTGCATCTTTTACCCTGATGAATTGGTTAGTTCCGTCTATCTGGAATACGCGGTATGTAGACTGGTCGCTAGAAGCTTGCTTAACCTTAGCGATAAAACCTAGTCTTAGTGCGTCAATATCCTCTTGCGACATCCGAGAGAGTTCTGCTGGAGAGTACATATTCTCAAGGTAGTTTTTTCTGAAGTAAGTTTCATTAAAGTTTCCGTTAGCATCTACTAGAGACGGTACAAGACCAGACTCGGAGTCTGTACCGGCTAGCCAGTTGCCCTTAGAGTAGCCCTCCATGGAACGTTCCAGCTCCCTGAGGTTCTCTCCCGTAATCTCTACTAGGCCGTCAACGGGGACGCCTCCCACGGAAGCACTAGGCATACGCATTAACATCGGCTTAGAGCGGTTCTTCTTTTCGACAATGTGCTCGACCACAAGATCAAATACGTTGACGGGCTTGACATTCATGTCGGATATAAGTGCGTCCATGTAGTCGGTAAATTCTTGGTTTGCCGGGGCCTGATTAGCCATCCTCGAGTACAAGAAGTCAAAGAATAGCTCTGCAAATTTTTCTGAGTGGTCACCTTCACCGTATGAGGATATGTAGGTATTTTCAAATCTCTCTTTGAAATCTTTTGCTAACTCAAATACTTCGTTATTTCTCAGGGTGGAACCGAATATTGCTCGGTGATAGGCGTGGCCATACTCATGTAGGAAAGTTAGTACCGACTCTGGGATGTTTCCAGAGTTGTGTAGTCGACGACGACCGCCGGGGCCTTCAGTAAATCTAGGGTCAAATCTATTCTCGTAGAAAGATTCTTTTCTCAGAGCGATGTTTAAGTTGCCGCCAGTAAAGGTGAAAAATGCAGATGTGCCCATGAATTCTGGCATATCTTGGTACAGCAAGGCCATCTCTTCGTTGGTAATTAGAGATACTGTTAGTTTTCTATTACCGACAGGTGCAATTTCTCGCGCCTTTGTAATCATCTTAGCGAGCTTCTCTAAGTGAGTAGGAGTTATTTCCACGCCATCGGCTTTATTGTAAGTAATGTAGCTATTTTTACCTACCTTTAGGGCAACCATGTTTTCTAGAGATGATCGGTCTTGCATCTTAGCTTCAAAAAGAGCTTCTGCTTCCTCGAGCTTAGCTAAATTCTCTTCAGTAGGGTTCTGATATATCTCACTTAATTTATCGGGTCCACCTAAAGCTGAAGCTAGGAATTTATTTCTAGCATAGTTGACATCAATAGATGCTTTTTTATTGTTGAGAACAGACTTAATTAGCCTCTTCTTTTTTGACCCGGTAACTTCTGATACATCTACCCCGCGCATTCCGCTTAGCACGCTGTCAGAAATGGTAGAACCTGCATCATCAATAAATCTTTGTAGGCTTAGCTTTGTTGAAGGAGTATTTCCACCACGCTTATCGTTGGCTTTGATAAATTCAGAAATATACTCCGCTGCCTGAGCCCTAGTCATACCCTTAATAGGTGCAAGAATTCTTTCTTGCTCGTCGGTGTCAAATCCAGACTTCTCTAAATACTTTCTAAAGCCATACTTGTCGGTACCATTTTGCTTGTCGGTAGCCGGCCCATTGGGGCTAATTCCTGATAGGAATTTATTCATTCTCTCCGAGTAACGTTTTGCTAGAGCATCCTTGTCCAGTGCTTCTAATTTTTCGTTAGGTTTTTGGCTAGCCATTTCAAGTGAGCGCATGACAAGGCGGAATGCGTCCTCAGCATCTGCATCCGCACTGTGCCATCTAGTAGTGTCAAATCCTAGGAACTTAGCTACATACCCAAGGCTAGTTGTGGATACAAAATTGCCGGAGCCCTTCTCGGTCTCTTTTTTAGGCCCGTCTACGCCATTCTCAGGGTCATACTTAGGGATGATGGCATCGATAAGGTCCTTAGAGTCCACAGTTCCAGCTACGCTGAAATCAGTTACACCGGCTTTGTCAAGCATTCTCTGGAGAACTTCAAGGTCAAACGGTACGTTCTGCCCACCAATAAGAGGGTTGTTGCCCATGAACTCAATCATTTGACGTACGGCTTCTTCGGTGCTCATCTGCTTTGACAGCCATTCGTCAGTGACTAGGTCGTCACCAATAACCTCTCCTGTAGGAGACACCACATCCCTCTTGAGATTAGCTGCTGACCATTCTCCTAAAGGAGCTTCAGGGTTGAGGTAGATATTAAATCTGCCAGTAACCTCGCCCTTTTCTACCTTAACGATACCGACCTGAACGGCGTTGTTCGGCTGGTTGTCTCCGTCGTAATCGCTGATACCAGTGGTCTCGGTGTCGAAGTAGTAAATAGGAGTGTCTAGGTTCTTAATGAAGTCTAGAACCTCGGCCCAGTTCTTGCCTTGGACAGCGTCAAGTAGAGACCCCGTGAACGCGCCCGGAGTAGGCTGACGGTCGCGGCCGACGTCCATAGTGGTTGGGTTTAGAACCATGCCGAGCGGTGTGCCAATATTTTTATCGGACAAGAATGACATAGCAGCTGGCTTAGGATTGACTTCTTGTACATGTACTGGAGGTAAGTCAGAAAGACTCTTTGTAGGGACATATCCATCCAACTTGGACATGTCGTAGCCCCTAGGCGCACGTTTTGCTAATAAGTCAGATACCGGATACCCATTTGCAATTCTCCAGTCAAGTTCTAGATTATCTAACTTGCTTATAAGATCAAAGACTTTTGCTTTGTTCATGCTAGGCAAATCGCCAGCAATCTTTTTAATTTCTTCTGGAGACAGCAGGCCAGGTATAGATAGTCTCCTAGCTACACTCTGTAGCTCTTTCTTAGTTGCAACTTCCGAAGAAAAATCAAAACCATCTTGGAATAGGAATAACGGTCTGTACGGTTCAACATCTTCGCCACTCTCTACTCTAGCGTCGTAGTCAGCCCTACGCCTGTCTTCCATTTTTCTAAGCTCGCCAAGTATTCGATCCTTCTCCGCCTGGGTGTTCCAAGCAGCCATAGTGAAGAGCTTAGGTGAGTTTCTCTTACTAGGATTCATAAAGTATACGCGGGTAGTTCGTACCCGAGTCTCTTGCTTGCCAGGCTTTCTTGGCTCTGGTCTTGGAGCCGGGGTGGGTCTAGGTTCTGGAGTAGGAGTCGGTCTAGATGGCTCGCCACCTGGAGCTGGAGTGCTTGGTGCAGTAGACCCATCTCGCTTAGCGATGCTAAGTTTTGATGTCCTGCGAACGCGGAGACGTCTAGGTGTAGTGTCTCCAGGTCGAGTTATCTCAATGAGCAGAACGTTAGGGTCTTTATCGTCCGGCTTAGGCTTGCTCATTACTCTAGCAAAGCCACGAATTCTGTCCCAGACTAGGTCACCGACTACAATTTCGCTACCCTGAACGGTCTCTAGCTCACGGTCTGGAGTGAGTTCTCTCTCCTCGTCTTCATCCTGCTCCTCGAACTCGCCGGTGAGTGGGTTAACCTGACTGACCATAGGCATAGAGAAAGACTCGACAATACGCTGATCAGTGTCGTCTTCGTAGACCACATCTACGTAAGAGATGTAATCCTTGCCTTCCTCCCGATATTTTATTTTGCTTACAGACTTTACCTTTTTCCATACAGAAGGTTTGCCGTCTTCTTTAACCTCAACAAATGTGCCAGGAACGATTTCCTCAAAGTGCTTTAGTTCGTGAGGACCAGCGGTCTTAAGTTCTTCAATCTCGCGTTGCTTAGCTTCGTCTACGGCAGGTTTTGCTTCGGGCTCCGGGGACCTAATACTGTCCAGTTCTTCTTGAGTTTTAGGCAGGTTGTCGATGCCTTCAGCTTCAATTATTCCTCTGTCGCTAAGAGCTTGGCGCACTCTATTCACTACTATAGTAAGTAGATCGTCCGATGCCTCGAGTACAGTGTCACTCTTAGACTGAAGATCATTAAATACTTTATTAGCTTCAGCGATTGCTTCAGCTAAAATGTCTTTAGCTTGGCTAACAAATAGATCCACCTCGTCATCGGTAGCCTCCCACTTACCAATAGCAGTAACAAATCCGGCATCATTACCAAAAGCATCGAAAATTTCTATACGTATATCAGCTATTGTCTTACCAGTAGCCGGACGAAACATGGAGTCGTCGACACGTACAGCGCCACCTGCAGATTTTCCAACCACTGCGGGCAATACTACATTTTTATCCCACTTGGGTTTGTCCGCATCAGACGCAGCGTCAATCAAATCTCTTATAGCACCTACGTTAGTAGTAGCGGGGATGAATGGCTTTGGAGTAGGGGTAGCGGCTGGCTGGTCGGCTTCCGGCTCAGGCTCTGCGGCCGGCTCTTCGGTAGGCTGGTCTTCCTCTGCCTCGGGCTCTCCAGAAGTATCCTCTGATGCAGCTTTTTCTTTTTCAAGATCGGCCAAGAACTTGTCAATATCTTTTGTTCCAAAGTCCTTTCCTTTTATCTGAGCAATAAGCTCTTCTTTACGCTCTTCAGTGATGTAATCTTCTACATAAGCATCTATAACTGAATCTACAAGCTTATCTTTTTGAGATTCATTTAGAGGCTCGCCGTGCTTTTCTTTCCAGGCCGCAAGTTTTTCCCGCCGGGACTTAAGCTGGTCTTGTCTTTGACTATTTACGGTTTCGATAAGTCTTTCTTTGTAGTTATCTACATAATCGAGTAGTCGGTCTTCTCCAACTGTATCTAGAACTATTCTGTTATAGACTTGAGACCAGTAATATCTATCATTAATATATGCAATAAGAGCGTCGGCGCTAGAATTTAGTATGTCTTCGGCATCTGCATTACCCTCGGAGGACTGTCGCTCATATCTTTCTACTAAAAGATTCATAGCTTTAGACACAACGGTATCTATAAAATCAAAATATATTCTCAGGTCGGACTCTATTTTGTCTTCACTGATAGAGTAATATTTGTCGGTTGTAATCCTACTAAATAGCCTATTAAATTTCTCTTGAACATCTTTTGGTAGAGATTTAATCACTAAATCAAGTGCATTTGGTACCGATTTACCGTCTTCAAGAATTAGCTCGGTTGAAGACTCCGGCTTATCTTCTTCTGCCTCTGCTTCTGACTCTTCAGCTGGTTTTTCACCGCTTAGTTCGGCTTGGACTAGCTCTAGGTCCTTTGTGCCAAACTTGCCGTCGCGCATCTGATTCTTAATTTCAGTCTCGCGCTCTTTAGTAATGATGCCATTAGCTACGGCATCCTTCAGCTGGCCTAGGAAGCCGCTCCTCTGAGACGGACTTAGTACGCTACCGTGTAGCTCTTCCCACGAGGCTTTCTCTGCTGCATCAGCATCATCTTTTTTCTTTTTTGCAGCTTCTTCAGCGGCTTTCTTTTCATTGTCTCGGTTTACCCACTTTTGAATTTCTGCAGGCATATTATCAACTGCATCGGCAATTGCATCAGAAATATTGTCAAGCAACGACTTCCACTCTGATGGAGTTAGGTCGGCGTTCATTTCTAACTGATGCCCAGCTTTGCCTAATACAAATGATGGAGTATCTTCTTTGCTGAGAGATAAGGCTAAAGATATAGCTTTTCTAATTGCTTGCCTAATAACTAGATCTTGGTACTTCACCCAATCCGTGGCTTGCTGAAGATTATTTGGGTCAAACTCTGGTTGCGGTAAGTCGTCACCTCTTTTTACAAAAATTCCTAGCGTTCTATCCTGAAAACGAGAAAACTCGACTTGCATAGAGTCAGGGCCAAGCTGTCCGTTGCCCGCTTCCCCTGTTCTTTCGCCGCGGGTGGGGTCAGCTAGTTCGCCGTTGGCTAAGCGTCTAGGCTCAGACGTTGATACTTCAGTTTCTTGCTCCGGCTCTGGTTCTGGCTCTGGCTCTGGCTCTGGCTCCGAGGCTGAAAGAGACTCTTTAAGGGCGTTAAGAAGAGTCTTGGCGTGCTGGGAGATAGGAATGCTTTTGTTTTCGGAGTCTAGATTAATTACTAGTGCGCCGGTTACATCGTCCACCTGAGCAACGAGAGTGTACCCCTCGTGATTGCCAAATACAATTCGGTCTACGGCATCGCCATTTGGAGTACCCTGATCGATATCTCCATGGATAACTACATTGCCGCGCTTATCAATCGAGTAGCCAACGCCATTTCCAAGACTTCCGCTGTCCCCCGGCATTCCAGAAATGTCTTGGGTTGCATCATCTGATACAGGTCCATCCGGAATAGTGACGTTAATATCGCTGGTATCGTTCGGGTCCTCGATGCCGTGAATTCTGTTATAGATACGCTGAAGAATTTCCTTACGGAATTCTTCCGGCGTGAATGTGTCCCTGTGATTTCTAGGGATGTCTATAGTTATCTGCCAGTGACTGAATTTGCCGTCAGGCTTTTTTTCTTGGCTACGCTTAGCAGTTCCCTTAGCATCCTTGCTATACGCAACTGTCGTAAACAAATCTTTGTGGACAAATGTTCCATCATTAGTTTTGACTGAGAAGTCGTCAAAAAGTCTGATGTTACCATTTTGATCGATTTCGTACTTAAGCTTGTTAGTTAGGTATCCAGAAGCGCCGATTTCTCCGCTTTCCGGCAATGGCTGAGCTGGCCGCTCTTCTGTGGTCGCTGGCTGGTCGCCCGCGGCTGGCTGTTCTACGCCAGGTATCGGCTCGCCGTTCTCGTCTTTAGTTGGCTTGTACGAGCGGTATTTCTGAGACAGCTCCTTAGATGGAAGAACTACAGTTCCATCTTTATTGGTGTAGTACTTACCGATAAGCTCATCGACAGACCAGCCGTTGTCCATTCTCCAGTTGAGCTCGGCGTCATTAAGTTCTTTGATAACCTTGCCAACGGTTCCCTTGGTTAGGGTAGGTATCAAATCATTTATTTCTTTAGCTCTTGCCTCAGATACAATCCCTGGGTAGCGACCCTCGTTAATTCTGCGATTGATGCTGTCAATCTGCCTTTGCGTCGGAGCGTTCTCGTCGGCAGATGGCTGATCTGCGGTAGGTGTTGGTTTGGCTTCTTCGGTCTTGGCGGGTGCCGCTGACTTCATGTCAGCTTTTCTATTAACCTTCTTGCCTTTTTCGTCAATTCGGTGGAGTACAGGGGTCTGCCTAGGGATTCCTTTCAGAGTAAGTACCTGTCCAGTTTTAGCCAGCTCTATGGTGGCGTCGTAGGTAATCTTTAGTACATCTGCATTTTTATTCTCAGTAAATCCTACAAAGTACGCTTCTTGCTGAGAAGGTCCCTCGCCAACTAAAATTACATCCCCACGCTTTAAGTCTGGTATGAAAGTTTTTATGGTAGTTCTGGCAGGTTTTTTAGCGTCTACTGTGGCTTTCTTTTCTTTTTCCTGCTTAGGAAGATCAAACTTGTCCGTTGAGTCATAGCCATCAGAGACAAGAATGTCGCCATTTTCGTCAGCAAAATCTATTTTGAATGAGCCAGGGGCATTTTTACTGGCTTTCTTAGATGCAACGACCAGGGTCTTTCCGTCAATTACAACCGAGTCGCCCTTCTTTAGGTCCTTAGCGGTGACTTTTCCGCCGTCTTTGAATGCCATGAGCTGTAGGCGAGCTTTGACCGAAGCCTTTTCTTTATTGCCTTCTGCGCTATCTGCGTCCTCGGCTGGCACCCAGACTGTCAATAGGTCTTCAGGGTCGCTTTCAGTTCCTGGAGTACGCTCTCCGTCCTGCCAGCGAATTATTGGACGCACTTTGCCATTGACAAAGTCAACCTGAGTAACAATACCTAGGCGGTTACCATTCTCGTCTCGGACGATTACACCGGCTTTTAGATCGCCGTATTTAATAGAACCAGACTCTGCAGTCTTGATGACCTCTTCAAGGTCAGGCATGTCTTCGACCTTGGAAGTAGCTGCTGCAATATCTTCATCGGTCGCTGGCTGAATGTTTAGGTCGTCAATGTTAGGAATATCGGTGTCTTTGCGAGCACCAACAATGTTTCCTCGAGTGTCTTCGCCAAGCTTGATGCCACGGCTACGCAGATAGTCTTCGCTAAGCGAGGTAAGAATCTCACGGAAGTTCTTGTTAGATACTTCAACAATTCCAGTGCCTAGAATCGGGTCGTCTTTTACGTAGAACCGGCCATAGCCAGGGCGAGAGGCAGGGCCGATGTAAATACCAGTACCGTTTTGAGTTGCCCCTCCTTTATCCCTAAACTTAAACTTGTGGCCACGGCCCATCTCAGCAAATCGACCAAAGCGGTCACGTAGCTGTTCCGCAGCGTTAGCGCGACGCTCCGCCGAGGTGTAGTTCTTCCACCAACCCCAGAGGCGACCAGCTAGACCTGCAGTAATAGGCTGCAGGCTGTCGTCGTCAGGGGCTGTAAAGAATAGGTCAGACACTACTTAATCTCCTGTGAGCCGTAGAGTTCCTGGTACTTTTCTGGGTTGTTTTTTGTCCACTCCAAAAAATAGTCTAAATCTTCCCTAGTCTGGTTGAATAGGTTTTTTGCTGGGTCCATGCCGGTGCGCAACTTAAGCTCTTCTCTGGCATCTTCGTTTTTAATAACTTCCCACAGAAACTTTAGGTCAGAGTCAGTAGCAGTTTTTAGGTCAATTTCGACATTCTGAGCCGAAACACCGCTGGTAAGGCGAACACTAATTACCTTGCTTTCAGCCATTATTCGTTCGACCCTTCGTCACTAGATTCAACTATAATTTTATCCCGATTTGCCGAAGTCTGATTTTTCTTCCATCTGGTGTAGAATTTTACATCAGCAGGGGTGTAGTCTTCTACGGCCTTGTACGGGTCAAACCCAATACGATTCTTTAGTTCTTCCCTAGCCTGAGCTATGTTCATTTTTGCGTATATACGCAGCTCTGCCTCAGAAATCTCAGAAAAGACAACATCGACTACTTTAGACCCGTCCGGGCCGTCAATAATTATTTGCATAGGTATCCTTTGTGTAAGCAGATACAGCTTACTGGGCGATTTCTGACTTGTCTAGTTCTAAATCATAATCCTCTGCGTCGTCTGCATTAGGAGAGGCAATTCCCAACCAATACTCTGGGTCGGTTTCTGGGTCGAAGTTATCAGGGTTGTAGCGGTCCATAGCGTCTCCTGTCAAAAGTAATCCTTTATAGTATAGCAAGGAATGTTAAATTTGATAAAAGTAAAGCCCCCTTTCGGGGGCCTCACTTTTTTGTTTTATGCAGGAGTTATGGTCGCATCTCCATCTAGATTTTTCTTTAGCTCGGATAGAATTCTCATTCTGTCTCCAAGGCCGGTCTCACCGCTTAGGGTTACGAACCAGTACTTGTTCCTTCCGTGGAAGATGAAACTAAATGGACGCTTCTTACCTTCCGGTACAATTCCCGTACCCTTGATAATTTCTTTGTTGGCTGCGGTGTTACCCATAAGGATTACGCTCTCACCTTCGATGCGATAGTTAACGCCCTTGCCAAGTCCGCCAGAAGTTCCGTCTTCGCCAGTAATCTCGCCCTGAGGCATTTCAATAGCTTCTACGGTCTTAGCTTCGGTTTCTTCGTTCAGGTCAACCATGCCATCGACAGATGCCCAGTATCCACCAAGAATGTGCTCTACAGCCTTGCTAGCTAGCGATGCAGCCTCGTGAAGAGCGTTAGGGTCGCCCTTTAGCCACTCAGCCCATGACTGAACATAAGCAGCAACGTTCTCAATTGAGGTGTTGACGTTCATCATCTGAGCAAGAATTGCAGAGCCAATCTCAGCGATAAGCTCCTCACGAGCACGGACATCCTTGTGGGTGCCGTAGTTGGCTAGTAAGTCCTTGCGGTCTAGACGGTTCTGGTGTCCGGTGCTGTGGGTGAGCTCGTGGAACAACGTGTCTAGGTGCTCTTCAGTGCTGCCGAACTGGTTTCTTAGAGGCAGTCTAATGACGTCCTCTGTAGGGCTCCAGTAAGCACTGTCCTGAGGGATGTACTCGATTGCAGGCTTGTCGGTGTAGCTATCAAGAACAATGCCTTCAACCTCAGAGATTGCAGGCGGGTCCTTGCGAACAAGCTGAGGAAGCTCTATGCCTTGGATTTCGTCTTCGTTGTAAACGATGTCTAGGCCCATCTTGGCAAACTTCTTAGTGACCGTTCTGGTCTCTGTCTTAGTCTTGTCAGGGTTGTCTGGGTCCGGAACCTGTACTTGCTCTTCCTTGTCGTACTTCTTGGTCGACACGAAAGTAATAATTACGCCAGGGTCCTTACCATCTTCACGCTTGTTGACGTAACCGCCAAGCTTGCTGATGGCGTTCTTGGTGTACCACCTGGTCCCCTGGTACTCGCGGTTCATACCGACTGCCATAAGAGCTAGCAGGTTCAATCCTCGGTAGACGCGTCCGGTAGCACCCGAAGTAGGCAAGAAGCCTCCTTCTCCGGTCCAAGGCTTCTTCCAAGGAATAATTCCCTTCTCCATGGCCTCGAGAATGCTGGCAACAACCGTGCTAACAACTTCCTGGTTGCTCTTGTTGACGCTCTTGATTTCTTCAGTCAAGTCAACCTTGATAGGGTTTTCGTCCGAGCCTAGCTCGCCTGGCTTAGGAGTTACTGCCTGGTTGTCATCAATGTTGTCGGCCGCATCGAATGCCATAAGCATAAGGTTTTCGGTCTGAGTGCCATCTGACTCGCCTAAGCGTAGAGACAGTTCTTCAATCTTGGCTCGTAGCCCTAGAATCATGCTTCTATTCTTACCTGCTGAACCACCAAGAGAACCGGTCGGAGAGCGTAGCGCCCATCTCTCAGCGTAGGTTAGAAGTTTAGGGTCTAGGTTTCCGCTGAGCAACTGCTGAAGTGCTTCTTTAGCTGTAGCGAGATTACTCTGGTCTATCTTTTTAAAGTAATCCGGGTCAGCTTGGATATCAGCAATTTGCTGCTCTAGTGAAGAAATCTGTCTCTCCAACTCCTCATCGGGGAGGTAGGCAACTTCTCTATCAGCCGGCTTCCGAGAGAGTTCTCTCTTAGCTTCGTCAATAGACTTCTCAATGTTGGCAATCATTTGCTCGTTGTACGCTGGGTAGTTGAACTCTCCAGGCTCTCCGGCAAAGCTCATTAACTGAGGCTTCTTGCTGTTGGCTTTTCTTTCGTCAGCAATTTTCTTGTCTACCTTGGCTAGCTCTTTTTCAAGGGCCGCTATTTCTTTGACGAACTTGTTAGCCTCTCCACTTGTCTCTATCTCGGCAATCTTCGCAGAGATTTCGGCGCGTTCCTTAGTAAGCTCTGGTGATACTGCAGAGTTAGAAATAGTAACGGTGTCCGGCTTGTTAGTAGGAGCCTTCTTTTCTTTACCAGTCTTCTCAAAGTTTCCGTCAACAAAGAATGCAAGTGATCCAGGGTATAGAACTTTAATAGCACGGGTAAGAGCTACATATGCAATACGTAGTTCTTCAGGGTCCTGCCACTTAGGGAATTCTGGAGCTGGCTGGCCTTCCTCTGGCTCCTTCTCGCTGTCAGGGTTAAAGAAGTCGTCCCAGATTACGACTCTGTCGTATTCCAGACCCTTAGCGCCGTGAGTGTTGGTAGCAATTAGATTGGCGTCGGAACCACTGAGAGCCGCAGTAAGCTGCTCGACTAGATCGCTTCCTCCAGCAACCTTGTCAGCACCTTCAATAGGCTTTTCATACCAGTACTCCATCTTAGGCTTACCATTCTTATCTACCTGCCCGGCTATCTCCCTGTAACGTGACTCAAAGCCCGCATTACGTAGAGTTAGACGGTTGTTGTAGGTTCCAGAGCGTTCCTGCTCGTCTGTAGAATAGAATCTCTCTCCGGTATCCATTACCTTTAGCATGTCACCGTCTACTTTGTACTTGATGCCATTGCCTAGCTTTCCTTCTTTGGGAAGATACTTCTGGCCCTTAAGCTTTTCAGGAAGAGAGAATCCCTTCGTCTTAACTCTAAGGTTTGCTACAATCTCTTCAAGCTGGTCAATCGCATCGATTACGCTTCTTTTTTCAAAGTCGCGCTGGATTTTGCTAACGATATTGAAAATAGCATTTACTTCAGCATCGTTGCTATTCTGTTTCCTATCGATTAGGTCTTCCCAAGTTCTAAGTCCAACTAGTGGAGTGTAGAAGTTATTCGGCTTTCTGTTGTATTTGAATGGAGGGTCTTCTGGGCGTCTGGAATTAGCAGACTCGCGCATCAACCATCTGACGGTGTCAACAATTGACGAGTACTTCTCTTTGAATTCCTTGGTAGTGGCTACCCTAACCCACGGCTGAGTGCTGGCCATGTGGCTAGCGACCTGAAGTACGCCATAGTTGGTTCGAGTAAGCACGGCATCGATTTTGTCTTTGATGTAATCGATATTGTAGATATCATTGTCTACAATGTCGGTATCAATGTCATCGTTGCCCTTGATGTCTGTCTCGCCTAGGAACTTTAGAACCTTGTTGGCTAGCTTCGCTATCTTTTCACCGAATCGGAAGCTCTTAGATAGAGGCAGTGTAACATCTCTACCAATAAGATCAATGGCGTCTACAGTACCGCGGAAAGCGTTAATCTGCTGGTACTTGTCACCCACAACTATGGTTTGAATACCATTGTTGTGCAGAGTCTGCTGCTTCTTGAATATGTCGTAGGCAACTGGGTTCATGTCCTGAGCCTCGTCAACCATGATGAACTGAGGAACTTTATTAAGACCGTTTATGCTCTTGCCAGTTCTAGGGTCATACTCAGCTAGGTTAGGGTTAGTGAGCTGCCAGTTCTTAAACATGTAGTCGAAGTCAGGAATCATCTGCACTGTGCTTGGGTCGTAAGGAGTCTGGATGTGCTTCCAAATCATTCTGGCTTTCTTAATTAGCTGCTCAGGGAATATGGTCTCATCCAATTCACCCCTAGCTATAACCTTAGGGTCCTGGAACTGCTTGTAATCAAACGGAGACTTGCTTAGTTCGTGGAAGAAGTGCTCTTTTGATACCTCTGGGTCGGCAGTCAATACCCATGCATTTACAGCGGCCATTGTAAGTCCAGCAGCAACTCGTGCCGGAAGTTTGATGCCGTTAGACAGCACGATGTCTTTAAATCCAAACATCTCTGCAATATCTCTAGTGTTGTTGCGAGTTATAGGAGCGTTTTCTCCACTCTGGTTTTTAGCGTTCTTATACGTCAGATACTTCGTCTTCATATCCTTGTTAACATCAGCCATGAATGACAGAGAGTCGAAGGTGCGAGACTCTACGTTTCCTGGCATCCTAGTCTCAGCTTCAAGTCGGTTTTGGCGGTTGTATACCGCGTATAGACCGTGCTTCTCTGGGAAGAACTTTTTCATCATTCGAGCGATAGATTCCAGAACTGTAGTTTTACCTGAACCTGCGAATGCCTGAATAACTAAGTTAAATCCAGCCTTTGCACCTTGAAGAATTCTTTTTCCTTCGGGGGTAGGCTTAGGCTTGAAAAGGCCCTCGTCTAGTTCAACCTTGTCAATTTCCTCTAGTACAGCAGCCTGCTCTTCTTCGGTAGGCTTCTTAGGTTCAGACTCTTGGAAAGCCATAAATTGAGGCTTACTGCGGTCTTGAGCTTGGCTCTCAGCAATACCGTTAAGGATGTCAACAGCGTTGTCAAGTAGCGCCTGAGCCTCGGCTTCTCCGTCACCGGACTCTTGAGTGGTGAACAAATCGATAGCACGCTTAGACAAATACTCGGCCATGCGTGCTTCGTACTCTTCGGCGTGGAAGTCGTACTCTTCTTGGTTCCAGCCATTAGTAGATGCCGCATAGTTAAATTCAGGACCGCCTACAGCCTTCCCATCTAGACCGCGCTGCAGCATGTTCTTGAGTACTTCGTAGGTCGAAACAGTATCAGAGTCAGCTTCGTGACGTCCGTTGTTCGATAGGCCGAAGTAGTTTACAAGAGCCTCTAGGGTGTGAGCAGGCTTTTGAGTTCCGTAGTCGTTAATGATAAACGGAGCGTCAGGAGTCTCTTGACTCCATCTAGGCATTAGGTACCGAGCTAGACCTAGGGTGTCAATAAAACCACCGTAGTTAAACTCAGGGAGTCCAGCTTCGCGTAAAGTACGGTTAAGAACTTCAATATCAAATACGAATCCGTTGTGACCCGCGATGATAGAACCCTCAGGGATGCTGTCTAGGAACATCTGCATAGCTTCTTTTTTGCTAGGCTGCTGTCTTAAGAACGCGCTATTTACACGTCCGCCCTGGCCGTCTCCAACGTTAGTCAAAACCCAAGAGCTGACCTTCGATTCAGGGTTGATGTAGGTAGACATCTGGCTGTCAATTTTTCCGTTAGAAATTTTAACGATAGCCATCTGAATAGGATCGTTTTTAATTTCTGGGTCAATCGGCTCGAATAGACCGGTGGTCTCGAAGTCAAAGACATAGATATCCTTTGAGTACAGGAAGTCCACTAAGTCTTGGTAGTTGTCAACGTCACGTAGTCCATCGAAAGCAGGTCCGATGAATGCCGGTGGATCAAAACGCTTCATCTGAGGTCTAGGGTTGTCCTCGAAAGCCATGAGCTGAGGACGATCGGCCATAGAACCAGCTCGGTATGCGCCAATAGTCTCGTTGACAAAAGACGAAAGCTCGGTTAGGAACTCCATCATTGCCTTAGATGGGCGATTTAGCTTTCCGTAGGTGTGGACCTCGCCAGCATCAATTAGACCATCGCGCACTCTGGCTAGAACTTCATTTACTTCTGCAGGAGTTGGGAGGTTCTTGTTCTTAAGAGTCATCTTAGGTTGAAGAAGGCTGAGGTCAGTGATTGCACCTTGGATGAGCTTTCTACCTTGAGGAGTCACTACTTTCTCCCCTAGAGCGTCGGCTAGTCCAGACTGCATTACGTTTAGTAGTTGCCTAAATAGGTCTAGGTCAGCTTTTAGCGCCGCTCTTTGAAGCTCGGCTACCCTAAGGTCTTCGAACTCTTGGTCACCGGTAGTTGGCTCCTGCCCCTCTATTTCAAGTGGCTTAACGCTATCTAATGATTCGCCAAGGTCGAGAAGTAGCTGATTTCTCAAAAAGCCTTCGTTGTACATTACCCAGCTGCCGTCAGACAGGGCGTTTTTTTCAAGATTTTCTACTGCAGTTATGGCTTTAGCTACAAACTTACGCATCTCTCGCTGGATAGGGATTGATCTTTTAGCTCTGTCCAGGTCCTGCTCTGCAAAACCAACGTAATTGTTGAACGTTGATACTAGGCGGTCAGAAAAGTCCTGCTCTTCTGGGGTAAGAGTTAACTTTGGAGTGTATCCATCTAGAGTGAACTTACTGTTACCACTGTTAAATCTGATGACAGATTCAATAGCTTTCTTGTTTCCATACCACTCAGGTAGAACCATGTTGTCAATCGGTAGGCCGTACTCTACAGCTTGGATAACGTGAGGTCCGATGTTATCTGGAAGAGTGAACTTGGTCTTGTCATCGATAGGAAAAACTAGAGGACTGCCTACATCAAAGCGAGTGCCATTGTAGATGCTGAAATACTCGGACTGGAAGTTTTCTCTAGTGTCTTCAACTTCAGGCTCTACGTCCGCTGGCTCCGGGAGCGGGGGTAGGAAAACAGGAATACGTTCGAAGTTGTCATAAACTTTTTCGGTACCGTCATCGAAAATTACGGTGTAGATACCGTCATCGTTCAGGATGTCGACGATACCCTTAGCAACGCCATCAATGACAATCTTGTCTGCGTTTTCGTCTCCATAGCGAAGGTCCTCAGCGAAAACATCGGTGGTTGGTAGTTCCTCTGGCTCATATGCTTCAGGGATAACAACGCCATCAACAAGCTCAATGTCATCATAGTTCTGACCGTTGGCAATTCTCTGGTTGACCAAAGTCTGAACGTAGTCAAGCTCGCGAGCCTTAAGGTCGTTCATAAACTGGTCGCCAACTTCCCTACGGGTTAGGTTTGGAACCTTGGCAAGAATCTCTGCGGCCTCTTCTTCGGAGATGAGTCCAGGGCGACGCTCAATCATGCGCTCTAGGGCTGCTAGCTGGCGCGGAGAAGCTCCGTTGTCTCCTAGGGTAGTGAAGTACTTACTCTGGGCCTCAGGGACGTACTGGTCCTTGTATGGGGCATCCTTGTGGTCTTCTAGCCACTCAGCCACCTCGGCGTCAGTCATGTCCTGGAACTCTTGCTGGAAGTTAGGGTAGTTTTCGTCTGGATTGTCGCCAGCGTCAATTAGGTCTTGTAGCTTGCGGTTCCTTAGGAATGACTCGACGGCTACGGTCTTACCTGGGGTAGGGGCGTACTTAACTAGAGACGAAGTGAGGAACTCAGGGGCTACATCCCTCTGACCCTTTTGAACAGCTACGTCCAGTGCGGTCGGTTTAGGGGTAGACAATGACTCAAGCAGAGCGTTGTCCTCGCGATCGTTCTTGCTTGCCCATGGCCAAGAGTTTACTTCCTGCAGAACAGGGTACATAGGGTCATTGCCCTGGTCCTTGGTGTAGTTGTACAAGTTTGCTAGAATCTCTACTAGGCGGTCTTCATTGCCTGCTGCAGGTCTGTGGGCAGCCAAAGCCTTCTTTAGCTTTTCGCGAATCTCGCTAGGAACTTTCCTCATGAACTGAGGGTAGCCTTTTTCATTTCTGGCATTAGGCTGCTGAGTCGAACGAATAATATCTGCAAACGCGGTAGCCTCGGCTAGTGTGTAATTGCCAGGGTTTTGAGACATATCATCAAAGAGCTCACCGACTGCTGGGTCAGAGATGATGTGAGTGTCGAAAGCTTGGTATGTTGCGCCAGACCCTCCGCTTTTACCTTTGGTAGGTATCCACGCTGCAACAGCAGACTCGGCTGTGTCATCAGGGTCATCCCCGCCTTTTTCTAGACGTTCGCGCTGGTACTGGGCATCATCCTTAACACGGTTGCGTAGCTCCTCTAGAGCGTTGTCATCCGCGAAGCGCATGAATGGAGGGTTGACGTTCTCCATTTCTTCTGGGTCCCAGCTGATGACTGGAAGATTGGTAGTAGCCGAACTAATGATGTCTTTAACGTCATCCCAGCTAAAACCAACACCGGTTGGAGTTCCTAGCATCTGAGATGCGTTTAGGTCATAAACTTCAAAGCTGTCTGGAATACTGACCTGGTCTGCAACTGGAGTAACCTCGTCGCGAATAGGGTCGTAGACATTGTTAAGCACAGTGCCCAGAGAGCCGGTGCCAAACCTAACAAAGTTCTTGCCATCCTTGCTCTGGTAGTAGCCGTCTGAAATTTTTTCCCAGTCTTCAGGCATGTTAGCGTCAGGGTCTACTGGCTCGTAAACTTCAGCTGGAATGTCTTCAAGTGCTGGCTCAGGCTGTGCCTCTGGCTGCTCGGTAGTTGTGGTGGCAGGCGTAGGCTCGTTCTCTGTGTCTGGGTAATCACGGTCTTCCTGGGTAGCAAGAAGCTGAGTAGATGCCCAGTCCTGAGCATAGCCAACTACTTCTTCCTGGCCGCGCTTGCTAGATACAAGCTCGTAAACTGGCTTGTCTGGGTTTAGCTGGTCAGTACCAAACTGCCCAATAATCTTTGCGCCAAACTTTTCCTGAGCCTCAGCGATACGCTTTTGAAGTGCGTCGGTAGGCTTGTTGTACAGGCTGGCTTGGTAGCCGTCGCCGGTAACGAAGCTACGGTCTGAAGCGACCTTGTTAGTTAGACCTCTAACTGCAGGGCCAACCTTAGTTGAGTACCAGCTAGTAGGTAGGTCCTTACGCTTTAGGTCTTTGATATCAACAAAAGGAACGTTAGAGTTCTTAGCCATAGGAACTAGGTTCGAAACGGCGTGCTCCGGAAGAATAGCCTTGAAGGTGTGAGTCAAGTTCGATGGAACGGTGTAGATGCCGTCCTTGAACCCCTTAACTCCAGTAACCTCGATGTCGATGCCGTTAGGGTCGTTCTCTGGAATACCAGCAACCTTACCAACGATTGAGTAAATGCTCGAGCCGCGGCGAGCGTAGAAGCGGATACCGCCACCCATCTCAGCAAATTGACCCTCGTCGTCACGGCGCTGACGGTTTGCACGCATTCTACGGTGCCATGAAGAGTTCTTACCTGCGTATGGGTTGCCAAATGCAACTAGAGGCTGAAGAGTTAGCTCTACAGGAACCTGGTCAGCTGCAAGAGCTTGTAGACGTACGATGTTAAACGCGTAGTCAACCGAGTATGGGTTGCTAGCGTAGACGGCAGCAACGATTGAACGTGCCTCGTCAGACTTGATACGTGGGTCTGATGCAATCCAGTTCGCTGTGAGCGTACGCAGGGTAGAAGCAGGTAGGTCGTGCTGAGCGGTCGAGCTAGGGTGCCCTAGAGGAAGCAAGTCGGTGTGAGACATTTCTCCGTTTGCTGACGGACCTTCTAATGCAAGAGTAAGGAAGTTTTGAACTTCTCGCAGAGCATTAAAGCACTGGACGTCGACTTCTAGAGATGCAGAAGCAATGATTGCTCGCTCTGCAACCGTAAACACAGCCTCGTCAGAAACGGTGCGACCTTTAGGTGCGTCAACAAGAGCTGACTCAATAGTGTCAATAATTGAATCTTTAAGTGACTCATCTGGAGTGTTGTTACGGTCGAACTCTTCAATAAAGTTACTCACTTGTTATTCTTTCTCTTGCTTTGGCAGTAAGTCGGCGTCTTTGCTATCGTACAGGTTAATAGCTAGGTCTGATGCTCTGGTGAATGGGTCTTCGCCCTCGGTAACGCCCCTCTTCCACGCAGCGCGGAATACAGGGAGTGCTTCGTAACCTAGGCCAGCATACTCAGTCAACGCGTAGATAGCGTCTTCAGGAGTTGCGTATGTTTCTGGAGATTCAATTCTGACAGTAAGTAGGCTTTCGGCGTAGACAGAGTCGAGGCCGGTGTTTCCAGACGCAGTTACGCTACTCTTAGGGTGTGAGGCAGGTAGCAGGTCGTTGTCGGTGGTGTACTTAGGGTTCTTAGGGCTACCTGACTTAACTAGGTGTAGGAAAGCGTTAACGCGAGCCATGGACCACGAAGCACGGTTCTGGTCTGGACGGTGTGAAGTCGAGAACGCACCTGCACCTCTGCGGTAAACGGCCTTAAGCTTTGATAGGGAAACCTTTTTGCTGGCAGAGTCAACGCTGTCGTTGTGTTCCTTGACCTTGTTGCGAAGAGAAGTCTCCACGGCTTTCGAGAAAGTAATCTTCTTTGAGCCAGACGCTGAGCCCTTCTTGTTTTTGTCTGAGCCCTTGATTTGGTCTTTCTTAGGAGCTGGCTTTGAGCCTGCGGTTGCAGAAAGAGCTGCAGCTTCGTCTGCTGGTACGCAGTTAGGAACCATCTTGCCGTTCTTCTCTTTCATGCCAACCTGGACGTAGCCATCCCAGCAAGGACCGTCCGAAGCAGCAGTAACTGCCTCTTCCTTTTCTACGTCTTCAGTGATTGGACCGCCGGCTGCCCAAGCGTTGCAGGTACGGCTAGCGGCGCACTTGAAGTCTAGGGCGGTGCAGTAACCAAGCTCAGCCTGGTCGATTGCATCCCATGCGCTCTGCTCGCCAGAACCACCCTCGGCAATGCCGGTCTCGATGCAGTCTAGGGTCTTTGGACGGCGATCAAAGAATACGCAGTTGCCACAAATGCTTTTGCTTGCCTCAACTGGAGTAATCTTCCAGCGGTCTGCCTTCTCCTGCCAAAACTCAGTGTTTGCCTCGTCAGGGTTTAGTGGGCCGTAGCCAACGTTGTCAATTGCGTTCTGACGGTTCTCGATGTTGAGAACAATGTCTTGAGTTGCAGGCGGGCACTTGCCCCCGTAGTCTGCGTCAGCGGTAATGCTTTCGCTCTGTAGGGTTACAGGTCCCTTACCCTTTTTAATCTTAGACATGTCGAGCACTTCGGCTGGAGCCCCTGCTCCGCCTGAAAACTCTCCAGGCAAATACTCGTGGTCTCCAGGGGTCTTGCCCTTTGGTGCCTTAGATGGGTCTACTGAGCCTTCTGGAAGCACTGCAAAACGGCAGTAACCCTCCGGGTCAACCTTAAACGCAACAACGGCGCACTCTTGGCCTCCACGGAAGAGAACGCAGTTGCCACACTTAACGCCCATCTCGGCGTAAGGGTTGTCTTCTGGTTCGTGATAGTCAGCCCAGATGCCAGTCTGGTCTTCGTCAAACTTGCCGTACTTGTCGGCAATCTCGATTAGTGCCTCGGCTAGGTCCTGCTCTTCTGGGACTAGGTGTCCAGCAGCAAGCAAAGAGGTACGGATTGATTCAGGGGTAGGCTGAAGTTCTAGCAGTGAGTCCGAGTTATCGTTGTCAACTACTTCTAAAAGAACTTCAGCCTTAGATTTTCCCATATCAAGGTTCATAGTTTGAATCTGCATCGAGTCTGCGCCAATCGTAGTACCGATCTTCCAGCTCCACTTAGAGTGAGCGTCGATACGGCCTGCTGCCCAGTCTGCGATGCCCTGCATATTGATTGCACTGGCAATGTTGAAGATGTCCTCAACGCAGTTCTTAAGAACTAGGTTCGCCTCGTAGAGATTTGCTGCCATCTCCATTGGGTCGCCTGCCGCTGGCTTTGAGTCCAAGCAAGCAAGCATAAGGAACTGGTCCAAGCTGTGGGGGGCGTCGAAGCCGATGATACGAATGTACTCTGCAATGCGGTCTTCTTCTCCGCTCCAGTCTTCGTAAATCTCGCCAAAGAAGTCGTGGAACTGAGTAAACTCTGGTCCCTTGACGTTCCAGTGGTATCCGTGCGCCATGTACTGCGCAACAACAGTAGTGCCGAGGAATTTGGCTAGCCAGTTAGCTAAGCCTTCCTTGCTCAGGTCGTACGATTTTTCATTCATTTGTTTTTCCTTATACTAGGTTTTGTGCGTCTGTAGTTGGTTCTGCAAGCTGAACTGGAGCAGCTTCGGTTGCTGCAGGTTCAGTGGTCTCTGCTCCTGGCGGAGTAAACCCTGTCGGTAGTTCTTCTGCAGGTGCCTCTGCAGGGGCTCCAGGGGCTCCTAGAGCCTCTGCAACGTCTCCTGGAATCGGAGCTACGCTTCCGGCCTGCTGAGCCGCCCTGGCGGCTGCCATGACTTCTGGTGCAACTGCGGCAAGCATGGCTTCTGTAAGCTCTGGCGTAATCATGCCCTTCTCAAGTAGCAAACGTAGTCCAAGCTCTGTTGGAGACGGTGCGTCTGAGTCCGAGAAGCCGTGAGCACTTCTCCAAGTGTCGTATGAAATCGCCATCTTGTCGAAACCAGAGTCAGCATCAGCTGCACGGTCGTTACGAGTTGATACTGCTGATGGGTCGTACCAAATAACAAGACGGTCAACGTCTGCATCCGAGTAGCCATTAGCCTTTAGGTACGGGCGCAGGTAAACAACAGTAAGGGCGTCGACAATAAGAAGCATCAGAGGCTCGATGTGTGCCTTGTAGAGGGCTTCATCAATCTGAAGTGCGTTTGAGTACTTAACGTTGGCTAGACCGGTAATAACATCCTTAGGGACGTCGAGACCTTGAAGAATACGCTCTAGTACTCGGTCTGAACGCTCTGCAAGTGCAGGGTCGAATGAACGCTCGAACTTGAACTGCTTAATCTTGTCACCAAGTTCTGCAGGACCACGGATAATCAGCGGAACAACGGCGCTTGCGCTATCCTCGTCGCGAATCGGGGTAGTCATCGCGTCGATGAGCTGGTCCTCAAACTCGTCTGCAGACTCTTCCGGAGTTGGCTCGGCGTATAGGCCGTCCTGGTCATCGTAAGGGTAGTTAGGGTCTGGAGTCGCCGCAACTGAAAGGCCGTCTGGCAAGTAAAGAGCACCCGCGTTGAGGCGTGAACGGGCGGTAGCACGGAAGGTGCGGTTTAGAAGTAGAAGCTCGGCACACATGTCTAGAAGACCGCGTAGGCTTGAGTCTGCCTCGTCTGAGTAGCGAGGGTGTGCACGCCAGATACGTCCAACAAATGCATTCTTAGGAAGCATAGTGACGTTCTTACGTGCGGCTGCGTTTCCAACAGAGCCTGTGTTGTATTCACGACGTCCGGCAATAGCGTAGTTGCCCTTGCCGTCGATTGAAAGTTCGTCAACAGAGCGGATGTCCCAGCTCTCTTCAACTCCGTGGCCAACGCGTGCTGGCATCTGAACTAGGTAGCATTCGCCGGTGACTGAGAGGTTTAGAGCCGCGTCGCGTAGAAGACCGGCCTGGCCTCCGTATGCGCTGTCTAGACGTGCAAGTGCACGTTCTGCGGCCGCTGCAAGTTTAGGGTCGATGTTTGGAGAGCTAGCTGCTGGCTTTGGAGTTTCTGATGGGTCCTCAACTACGGCAGCGTAGAGACGGATACGAGAAACAACTGAGCCAACTAAGTTGAAAGCATATTTGATTTCACCAATGGCGTCGTAATACTCCCACGCCTCGGCTTGCCAGCTAGAAGATTGAGAAACACGTCGATTGCGAAATTGTTCCGCTTCGCCTTTATCGTTAAGGCGCATCTGGGCTGCCGCTGCAGTAAGCGGGCGAATAGCTGTGTATACCTCAGCGCGGGCAGCTCCCTGTGGGCTGAGAAAAACTGATGTGGATGGCAATGGACCATCCTGGCTGCGACTAAAAACGGCCAAAATTTACTCCTGTCATTTATAACGGAACGTTCTAATTATCAAGACGTGCGGTTATTAGTCCTGCAACTGCCGAGAGGGCCAACGGTAACGCGAACACTACCGTTATTGCACTTCCTATTGTATAGCAAATCGTAATAAGTGATGCGAACCAAATACTCATGCACCAGTTGCAGGTGAATAAATATCCGAACTGTGTTGATGGTGGAAACTTTTTCCAGATACGGTCTCTAAGTGGCTCGAAGATAACGTCGGTGGTGAATAAACGTGCAAGTCTGAACGTCGCTAAGGACAGAATCAGAAGGTGGATAAGTGTAGGTTCTGGCATGGTCTACTTCCTTGAGTATATAGTTTTTTGCGGGTTCCAGCTTCTCAAGCGCGAGCCGCAACCGCAAGATTCGGCTTTCTTGAAAACAAGGCGTTTGCCGGAAACGGTGGTTACGGATGCTTCTTGACTCTGCTTCGGGGGTATGCTCAGAGTTTCTGGGTCATATTCCTCGTTGAAGATTACCTGAGCACCGGTAGGTGTGTCAACAGCAACGATGATATTAGTTGTGGTAACTATAGTTCGGGTCTCAGCGACGTAAGGGTAGTCTCTACCTGAAGACTCGGCGGTCATTGGTCCGGTATAGGTTGGGGGAGCGACGGATAGATGGGCTGGAAATAAGTCGTGGATGATTTTCATGATTACCTAAGTACTCCTTGATTGATGAGACGTTTGTAGATGGCTCTGTGGGTTACCTGGGCTGCTCTGGCTATGTCAGCAATACTGACGTCGGCGTTGTAGAGTTCTAGGGTTAGTCGGGATAGCTCCTCGTTGCACTGGGCCGGGAGTGAGGATTGGGACATACGGGCACGGTAGTTGCGGGCGTGGCTGGCTAGGTAGCTCAGACGTTCGGCTTCAGAGGGAGAGACGCCGGGGGAACGGGGGGTTAGACGTTGGTATCCCTCAGGGTGAGTGTCGTAG
>Ga0247723_1000039_pt1 | contig 73486 bp, 111 predicted proteins | sample MSEWelMarce5H_FC_FD_189079 | JGI IMG/M metagenome (GOLD analysis project Ga0247723, IMG submission 189079) | Subsurface sediment microbial communities from gas well in West Virginia, United States - MSEEL Well Study Marcellus 5H_FC | ecosystem: Environmental > Terrestrial > Deep subsurface >...
CGCCAGAGCCAGAAACCTCAACAGAAGCAAGTCCCACAGAATCAAACCCCTTTGATGGAAAAGACCTCAACAGTGGAAGTGCCAGTGGAAACCTCGTTGCCAGTGGAGACACCAAAGTCGAACCCGATCCGCAATCTGTGGAATTGGTTGAAACAATCTATCAAAAAATAAACACTACAAATGGTAGTGATCTAAAAGAAATCTTGGAAAGACCAACTTCTGGAAGACCCGATCGTTATAAATAAAAGTATATTCCCACTTATAATTATAACAAAAATATGGAATTCTTCAAACTTGTAGCGGAAGTTGGCTTTCCCATTGCTGCAGCAATTGCAGCTGGATATTTCGTTTTTCTTACGCTAAAATTCATTCTAGCAGGTGTTACCAGTTCCGTAAAAGGTATGGCTGGTATCATTGGTGCACTTGATAAACGTGTATCAGCTATGAACCATGACGTCATTAGAATTGACACCAAGGTAAGTCATGCCCTTGGAATCCCTCCAGACTTAGACCGAATTGCTCGTGCTGAGCAGTCTGATGCAAGGAGAGACTAATGGAATTCGTAATCACAATTAATCTTTATTATATCGCCCTACTTGCCTTAGGTTTTGGTCTTGGTTACCTTTGCTTAGCTGGTGTGGGACAACAACGTGAAACAAGGTTGGATCAAAAGAAGCATGATATCGAAGTGAAGAAAGAATGGTATCGAATGCTTGCAGAACAAAATAATAAAAAGAAAAGCAGCGGATATGGATATCGTAGGACTAATTAACAAATACGGATTCCCTATCGTCGCAGCAGGTGGTATGGGGTACTTTGTCTACTATGTGTGGACATGGGTAACCACTGAAATTAAACCAGTAACGAGTGAAGCAAATAATGTGTTGATCGCACTAATCGATCGTGTCAGAATGTTGGATAATGACCTTATCCGATTGAATCAAAAAGTGAATGTTATCTTATCGTTGCGTCAACAAGAAGAAAAGCAAGATGAGAAAAACAAAACTAGCAGTAGCGATAGCAGTACTAAGCCTGAGTAATGCCTATGCGGCAGAATTACAACATACCTTTAGCAGCCCAGCTTTTTCAGGTATAGGCTATTCATCACATGTTCTAACTATCAAACAGTTAGAAGACCAGCAAAAAGAAAAGAATCAGGCAAAGGCAGATGCTTTAAAAGCAAAGGCTGAGGCTGATGCATTGAATACTCCATCAGCGAGATTCCTTGCAAATCTCGAATCCCGTGTTTATGCTCAACTAGCAAAACAACTCACAGACTCAATGTTTGGTGAGGGTGCAACCTGCACCACTAGGGGTATCGTTTGTGGAACAATCCCAGATCTCGGTGGTAATACCATTACCTGGAAACTAGGCGATGGTGCTGATAGAGGTTATATCATTATCACCATTACCAATAACGCAAACCCATCCCAGACAACAATTATGAAAGTGCCATCTGGTACTTTTGCATTCTAAGAGTAAGACATGACAAAGACAATTATATCCTTAGCCATTGTTGCACTACTATCTGGATGTGCATCGAGTTCAGCACTGCGTGAAAAGATTACTGGCAATCAGTTCGATGATCCTACAGTAGAGAAAAGTAAGTTCCTACAAAAGGCACAGAACAAGATGCTTCCACCAGCTGGTGGTCCGATTCCTGTGGCAGTCTACAGTTTCCAAGATAAGACTGGTCAACGTAAGTCAATTCCAAACATTGCATCTCTTTCGTCAGCAGTGACACAGGGTGCAGAAAACTATTTGATCAAAGCACTACAAGACGTAGGTGATGGTCGTTGGTTCACAGTTCTTGAACGTGTAGGTCTAGAGAACCTCATTAAAGAACGCCAGATGATTCGTCAGATGCGTGAGCAATATCAGGGTCGTGAAGCAAAGCCACTACCACCTATGGTCTTTGCAGGTATTATCATCGAAGGTGGTATCGTTGGTTATGATAGCAACACAATTACTGGTGGATCAGGCATGCGTCTGTTCGGTATTGGTGCTTCCACTCAGTATCAGTCTGACACTGTTACTGTAACGCTACGAACAGTTTCTGTTAGTACAGGCGAAATTCTCACAACTGTTACAGTTACTAAGACTGTTTTAAGTTACATGGATAAATTAACACTACTCAGATTCGTTGGAGATGGCACAGCAATCGGTGCTAACGCTACAGCGTTAGAAGGCGAGATTGGCGGAAGCGTCAATGAAAGTATTAACAAAGCGATTGACGTAGCTGTTCAGGCAGCTGTTGTTAATACAATTCAAGAAGGCAGTCGCAAGGGTGTATGGTCATACAAGCAAGAGATTGCTGTTGTTCCAGAACCAGTGAAACTGATTGAAGTGAAAGAACCACCAAAGGAAGTGCCAAAGGAAATTGTAGAACCACCTAAAGAAGAACCTAAAGTAGAAATTAAACCTGCTGCTGTAGTTCCTCCTCCACCACCAGAAGTTCCAAAAACTGTTGTTGGTAAAAAGATGACTTTAATCGAGTCAACATATGTTCGCAAGAACCCAACTTTAGATACAACAGGTTACAAAACTTTGGTATGGTTATTTAATAAGAATGAAGAAGTGGTAATAATTTCCCAGACTGACAGTGACTGGGTAGAAGTAAAGAATACTATGGGTAGAAAAGGTTTTATTAAACTAGAAAAACTCAAGGAGATGAATTAAGCAATGCTTGGTTCAAAACAAAATATGGCAATAAGCAAAAAATTATACACAGTACTGATGTTGGCAATGTTGCCGATATCAGGAATGGCTACAGCGAATCCATCTGTGGCTGGCAACTTAGTTTATATCGAACAGGTTGGTAACACTAACACAATCACAATCGAACAGGTCGGTGGTGGCAACAGTGTTGGTGGCGTTGCAGGTACAACTACTGTTGCAGCAACTGGAGTTACAACCCTAACACCTACAGCAGCAAGTGCAACAAACTATGGAACAATTACTGGAAACAGTAACCTCGTTGGTTTAACGCAAACTGGTGATAGCAATACTGCTCAATACAATATTCGTGGTGGCAACAATACATACAACAGTACTGTTACTGGTAATGCTAACCAAACTAATATGATCATCGGTACTCAGGGTGCTGCAAACAATACGCAAAACGTAATCACTGAAACGATTGTTGGCGATACAAACACTATCATTCAGCAGATCACTGGAACACAAATTGCATCATTAACTTTTATTACTGGTAATGACAACCAAGTTACCAATAGTTTATTGAGCAGTCGTGGTTCGGTATCGAATACAATCAGTGGTAACTTCAACATTACCAATTCTCAGCAGATTGATGGCGCTGGTGTTAATGGTCATCAATTGGTAATGAATACACTTGGCGATTACAATAGCATCACAACACAACAGCAGGGTATGAATGACACAACAGTTAACATCTCAACAGTAGGAAGTAACAATACTATCACAGTTAGAACTAGCAGCACTGCTATTACTAGCCCAGTATCAGCAGTACCACGTTGATTTGTTATGAAATATGTATTTGTTATACTGTGCCTATTTACAGTAAATAGTTGGGCAGCAATAGGCACAGTTACTGAAAACAAAGGCGATGGCTGTCAAATCGTCCGAGGCAAAGGTAAATTATCTGGAGCCAAGGGTGCTGGTGTCGAATCTATGGACACCATCATTAATACATCATGCGACAGTAAGATAACATTCAAAGACGACACAAAGGTCAATATCACAGCAAACAGTAAGCTGTTTATTGATGACTTTGTGTTCGATCCAAAGGCGAGTGACTCAGGTAAGTTAGCTCTTAAAGTAGCCATGGGTTCTGTCAGATACGCATCTGGTCAGATTGCTAAAAACAATGCACAACAGGTAGACATTAAAACTCCAACAGCAACTATCGCTGTCCGTGGAACGGACTTCAATATGGTTGTTGATGAAACAGGAGAGAGCCTTGTCATCCTGTTACCATCCTGCAAAGACGACAAGGATGTTAAGAAGTTTGAGTTAGAAGAAAACAAATGCCGTGTTGGTAAGATTGAAGTTACTACATTGGCTGGTTCAGTAGTGCTTGAAGAAGCATTCGCTGGCACATATGTATTCAGCGCAAACACTGCACCGACTGCTCCAAGAATTATCAATACAGTTGAAGCAAACATTGGTAACCATTTGTTGTTGGCCAATCCAAAAGAAATCAAACAGGCTATTCGTGAAGCCAATGGCAAGGACAGAGAAGAAAAGCAACGTGAACAGCAAGATCTTGATATGGCACGTGAGCAAAATAATAGAAATGGTAGTTCACACCAAGACGCATTCCTGATGAAGTTTGGTCCAGGTAAAGGTGATGGTCTTTGCAATTCTATTACTAGCGTTTGTGTTTACTGGGAACGAGAAGATCAACCAGATCGTCCCAGCAAAGGTAGGGGTGTTGCGTATCGTGGGTCAGATCTAGATCACTACGCTGAAGTTAAGACACAGGGCTATACTTCGAATACCTTTGTTAACATTACACAAAACTGGATGGCTGCTACAGAGTTGATTGGTGACGGATCTCCTGGTGGTAATACTGTTACCATTATACAGAACATGGGTATAAGAAGAAGTCGATGAAAAAACTCTTACTATCTCTTTTGTTAGTTTGTTCAAATTCCTTTGCTGCCATTACTGACGGCAAGTTCGGTATCAACCAAATATTTGACGTGCAGTACTGGTGGAATGGCAACACTCTAAATGCCAGTAGCTTCATCGCACCTTACAATAAAAACTTTCAAACAGTTACAGTTACCGCAGGGCAATACTTCCAGTTCTTTCCTAGCACAACCAATCCAGGTAAGTATGGATTGAAGTTAATGAACAGCAATGGTACACAGCATAGTATTGTGCATGACCATGGTGATATTACTGCACTGGGTAATGGTGCTATCTTTTACATCGGCTCTGGTTTCTTTGGTAACGTGATTACAACAGCACAGGGTTACAGCTATGGTGCAAGTGCTCAGTTCACTAACATGGACACTAGCGTAAGTAGCACAGACTTAAACAATTATACATTTGCAAGTTCAACTCCGCTAACTGCTGGTCAAACAGCAGCGCCAGCTGGTCCTCCACCTCCTGCGCCAACAGCGATCTATATGAACAATGCTACTGTTAAGATTATAAGAGCAATACCTACTACTAACAACAGTCCAGGTAACGAAGGTCCAAACAACGCATTCGATAATAACGCATCAACAAAGTATCTAAATTTCGATAAGAAGAATGCTGGTGTTACTATTCAACTAAACGCTGGTAGAGCAGTCACTGGCTTCACTGTTACGACTGCTAACGACTTTAGTGGTCGCGATCCTACAAGTTACAAACTGTATGGTAGTAATGATGGATCTACATGGACGTTAATTAAACAAGATGCCATCAGTTTAAGTGAAGCACGTTTTTCAACTAGCGCAGTAATTGATGTTGCAAACACCACTGCTTATGCATATTACTTTATGTTGTTCCCAACTACCAAAGCAGGTGAAGGTTGTGGACTTAACTGCGATAGTATGCAGATTGGCGAACTAACTTATTACTATGATGCAAATAACACGACAACATCTACAGCAACAAGTTCTACCATTGTTGACCCTGTGACTGCAGCTTCTGTTCCACAACTTTGCTGTGGTGGTTCTGCTGCATCGTTTAGTTCAGATGCAACCAATACTGTAAAGGTTATGACTTTCCAAAACAGGACTACATACGACAGTCAGGTATACATTGACCAGATTGGTAACTCAAACACCATCGAAGTTACTCAGAGTGGCACTAGAAACAATTATACTAAGTATGAAGGTAACGGATCATTTAATGATATCGTTGTCACTCAATCATCGACCACTTCATCAGCAACAAACTATACAGACTTAGTAGTTAATGGAAACAGCAACAGCGTTACTATTACGCAGCAAAGCACTGGTGGAGCAAAGGGTGCATTCGTGAATATATCTGATAATAACAATACACTATTGTTGCAACAGAAAGATTCTGGCAATCACTATGCTGAAGTAAGTTTGTCTGGTGGGAATAAGAACGTGGATATTCTTCAACAGGGTTCTGCAGGACACATGGCTAGAATTGGATTGACTGGTTTGCCGACAGATCTGAGTTTGACGCAGTCTGGTTCAACACAGAACTTTTATTCAATAAACTTCAACTGCGCCACTGCTGGTGGTTGCGCTAAGATTACAGTGACACAAGGTCAATGAAACATCTTGCATTGTTTATGCGCCATCCAGAGTGTTCAAAGGATTGTGCATACGCAATGGTTCATGCGTTGTCATCCGATTACCAGATAAGAATATTCGATGAGAAGGAATTAGACGATGATACTTTCTTTGAGCATCTTGATGTTATTGCTTTTCCTGGTGGGATTGGGGATAGCGACTCGTATCCTAATTTCTTCACTAGAAGGAGAGCGAACCGAATCGCCGAGTTCATATCAGGTGGTGGTCATTACCTTGGTATCTGCATGGGTGCTTATTGGGCTGGAGAGCGTTATTTCGATATACTTGATGGTGTCAACCCTGTTCAATATATAAAACAGCCAAACGCAGACATTAGAAGAAGCTACGCAACAGTAGCTTCAGTCACATGGAACGACCAACAAGAGCATATGTATTTCTATGATGGTTGTGCTCTTGTTGGAGATGACTCCAAATTCAAAACGATTGCTCGTTATTCCAACGGAGATCCCATGGCAATCATACAGGGAAGAATAGGATTGATAGGTTGCCATCCAGAAGCACCTCAATACTGGTTCGAAACCCCATGGCACTACATCAATAAATACTATACCAAGGGTAAACATAACACCCTACTTCTAAATTTCGTGAATGAGTTAACACAATGAAAAAATTATTATCTCCATGGATGGCGCTGGTTACACTGGTGCTAATGATTGTGATTCGTTTGGCAGACCCAGCATTTGTTGAGTCTGTGCGACTTCGTTATTTCGATCAACTAATAACAAGCAAAGGTACAACTACATCGCAATCGGTGCATGTTGTGAATATCGACGATGAGTTTATTCGCCAAAAAGGACAGTTCCCGTTCCCTCGTGGACAATACGCCACCATTATTGCTGATCTGTATCGGCATGGTGCTGGGTTGGTTGTGTTTAACATTTACATGCCTGACTCTGATAGGTTTAATCAAGATGATCAGTTAGCACAAGCCCTCAAAAAGTATCCTGTAGTTCTACCTCATACAGCTACCAATGAGCCATTAGAAAATAAGTATCGTCCATTCCGACCAGGAGTTTCTGTCATCGGTGGTGATACATCAAGCACAGGAATACTTTATGATAGCATACAACCAAATGTCAAAATACTTAACGATAACGCTGCTGGCGTTGGTGTCGTTAACACTTTCCCAGAAGTCGATGGCGTCGTGCGCAGAGTGCCCATGGTCATTAACTCAGGTGGTGAACTCTACCCAAGCATCTCCCTCGAAACCCTCCGAGTCGCAAGCAACGATCCCTCTTTCCAGATTAAAGTTGACGACGGAAATATCCAAGCTGTCCGAATTCCGAAGTTTGGAAAAATTCCAACAGACGAATACGGTAGAATCTGGGTGGATTGGTCATCCAGACCGACCGAACATTCCATGGCTAATCTGCCAAAGGACTTCAAAGGTGGAATCGTTATCGTCGGACTCACCGCAAGAGGGTTCAACAATCCAGTCGCAACTAGTCGAGGAGAAATCTATCCGCACTACTTGCAAGCCTCTGTACTAGACACAATAGCAGAGGGCAGTAACATCAGCAGACCAGAGTGGTCTACGCTTGCTGAGTTATGTTTTATGATTGTAGCAGTTGCTCTTTCAATCTTACTCACAAGGTTCACTCATGGATACATCTTCGCAATCCTACTTGGATTCACTGCCTACTATGGTGGCATGGAATTATTTTTACGATCTGGGTATCTACTTGATGCTGTCTTCCCGATTCTCGCCATTGGAGTCTGCTCCTTCCATGGATACATTGTTAAATTTCTGGTTGAACTACGAGCCAAGTTACAGATCAAAAAACAATTCGGTGGATACGTCTCACCAGTAATTGTTAACCAGCTGGCAGAAGATCCTGAAGGTGCTGCTGAACGATTGAAAGGTGAGAAGCGAGATCTGTCTATCGTCATGACAGACTTACGTGGCTTTACTACATTGGGTGAATCGTTCGGTGCTGATGTGCAAGGTTTGACTGCAGTTATGAATCGCTACATGGATGCGTTGTCAAAGCCAGTGCTAAAGAATGGTGGTTGCATTATTAAGTTCATTGGCGATGCATCACTGCATGTGCACAATGCACCAGTTGACGATAAGGATCATGCTGTCACTGCCGTTAAGACTGCGCTTGAGATGATTCAGGCTATTGAAGAATTCAACAAAGAACTTCAGGCAGAAGGTCGTCCACCAGTTGGTATGGGTGCTGGTGTTAACACTGGTCCAACTTTGATCGGTAACATTGGTGCCAACGAAAGATACGGATACGATGTTCTTGGCGATTCAGTTTCCACTGCTGCACGTCTTGAAGGTCAAACAAAAGGTTACGGTGTTCTGTTGATCATTGGTCCAGAAACAAACAAACTGATCCAAGATGAGTATGCAACTCTTGAACTTGATTGCATTGCTGTTAAAGGTAAGACTGTTGGTCTGAACATCTACGCTGTCGTTGGTCGCCATGAAGAACTAGTGAAGACAACAGCCTATGTTCCAGAGACGCATGCGCATGAGAAGATGTTGGAACTATACCGCATCAAGAAGTTTGACATGGCGATCAAAATGTGCAATGAACTCAAAGGTGCATTCAAAGGGTACATGGATCACTACTATGAAATTTGGATTGAACGCTGTGAGGAAATGAAAACCAAAGACTTACCTCCCGACTGGGATGGCGTTTACAGGGCTACCAGCAAGTAAAATCCCTTTAAAATCAACAACTTACGAATGACCCTACTTTTTGTAGGGTTTTTCACATTTCGCTTGACGGAAATTGGAAATTAGGGCATAATTACTTTATAGTGATTAGAAAAGGAAACGAAATGAAACAGTTAAATGCCTTCATAGCCAAGAAGAACCAGTGGAATGCTATCTTCAAAGGTACGCAGTACGAGATTCAAACTGCCGCAGGTCGCCAGCGTTTGGCTGACTGCATCGATGCTGATCTCAGCCCAGAGAATTTAACCTGCGATGGTGAGTTACCACGCAATGTCGTTCAGGCGAAGTATAATGAATTGACCACTGTTGCACGTCAACTTAAACAGTTGGATCCCTCAGTTAAATTTTACGAATTTGAATAAGGACTAAAGATGAGCAAAGAATTTGCGGACATTCGTGTGGGTAGTTTGTTTCATGTGAATGGAAACGACTATCAAAAGAAGTCATCACGCACAGCCATGTTGCTGTCGTATGGTAAAACCTTTTATTTCCGTAAGAACGAAGTTGTTCACCCCATTGCTTATTAAGGATTGATTATGAAATTGCGTGTTATTATTAATGGTGTTTCTTTTTATACTACATCCACTGCTATCAAGCAACGTCGTGTAGGTGACTTCTGTTTACAGAACGATGCCCTTGCGTATGCCTTGGTTTGCATGGGTAATGACTTGGGAATCGGTAAGACTGTTCGCTACTACGATCACAAGATGGTGCAACATACGTTTGATATTCAATTGACAAAGGTTTAATCATGAGTAAAATGGCTGAGTTAGATATGGAAATTCGCGAAGCATTGGACAACCACACTGGTCCAAAATCATACCTGTCATGCGTTGACATTGCGAAGATGCTCGGTGTTCCCGTTGAGATGGTTCATCAGATCGTTGAAGAACGATGGGACGAAACACTTAAATCAAATGGGGTGACAGCATGATAGTGGTCCAGGAAACTACTAAGTGGGATTCTTCCAGTGCAGCAAACCATATATACGTACTCAGTGATGACAAGCGATCTATGATTGCCTATATCAAAGCTGGTACAAAAGAGGTAAAGAAATTTAGTAAACCACTTCCATTCTACGTGAAGGGAAGAACATTTAGGAAGATCAAATGAATATAAATGCATTCTTTAACGATCTGGCATCGAACAATTCTCGTATCTATAAGACCGAGCAATTACGTAAGCATGCTGGTGACGAGACACTGCGTGAGGTAGTGCGTCTGGCACTTGATCCATTTACGCAATTCTATCAGCGGAAGATCCCTGAATATGAATTCGTTGGGGCTGACTCTGAACACCAAACATCTTTAGAGATGGCGATCGCAAACCTTTACTACTTGTCCAGTCGTGAAGTTACTGGCAATGCAGCGATTGCACATCTACGTGCTATCCTTTCTGGTCTTGAGCCAGATGACGCAAAGGTGATTGAACGAATCATCGACAAGAGTTTGGACTGTGGTGTTCAGGTATCCACTGCCAATGATGTTTGGCCAGGATTGATTAAAGAATATCCCTGCATGCTTTGTTCTCCCTTTGAACAGAAGTTGGTTGACAAAATCAAATTCCCTGCGTATGCGCAGATGAAGATGGATGGTATGCGCTTCAACGCTATCGTGCGGGAAGGTAAGGTAGAATTCCGTAGTCGTAATGGCAAACAGATTCTTCTGCTTGGTCATCTCGAGAAAGAGTTTGCCGCACTGGCTGGTGATGTTGATTGCGTGTTTGATGGTGAGTTAATGGTAATGTTCAAAGAAGATTATCAATTCGCAGATCGTCAGACTGGCAATGGTATTTTGAACAAGGCAAACAAGGGTACGATATCTGAAGCAGAAGCATCGTTGGTTCATGCATCAGTATGGGATGTTATTCCATACCTGTACTTTACCGATGGTAACTGCCCTGTTCCATATTCCAAACGATTCAGTTCGCTGACTGATTTGGTTAATAGTCAAACGACCACTATCGTCACTGGCAAAAGAATTCACTTGGTTGCCACCGAGATCGTTGAGACATACGAGAAGGCACAGGAGATCTTTAATGAGTATCTCTCGCTGGGCTACGAAGGTATCATCCTCAAAGATGGTTCTGGCGAATGGGAAGACAAACGTGCAAAGCATCAGATCAAATTCAAAGGTGAGTTAGAATGCGATCTGAAGATTGTTGCTGTTGAAGAAGGTACTGGCAAGTATGCTGGTCTGCTTGGTGCCATCGTTTGCGAGTCTGCCGATGGTGTTGTGAAGGTAAACGTGGGAAGTGGATTCAACGACGCACATCGTAAGAATCTCAAAGAGAAAGACCTTGTGGGTAAGATTGTTGCTGTGAAGTATAATGCTCGCATTAAGAATAAGCAGGGCGAAGAAAGTTTGTTTCTTCCAATCTTCGTTGAAGTGCGTGATGACAAAGATGAAGCTGATTCATCAAAGGATATAAAATGAACGAACAAATTGAAATACTTTTTAAACAGGCTGGTGGATATTTCGAAATGGATGTGGAGGGAAACCTATTCACATACACACAGGACTTTGATCCTGAGTATTTTGCTCTACTGATTATTAAAGAATCCGCTAGTGTTGCAGACAAGCATGTACGCCATGGCGATATTGATGTTGCTAGAATTATCAAACGACATTTTGGAGTTGAAGAATGAGTGAACGAATTAGAGAACTATCCAAAGAGGCATATGAAGCCACGATTAGAAATACTCCGAGTATGCTAGTCACCAGAGAGGATTTTGAGCATAACTTTGCCATGGCAATTATCAATGAGTGTCTTTCTATCTGCGAAGAACTCGGAGCAGACTTTGATTGTCACTATGCAGCAGATGCAATCTCGAGGAAATTCACATGAGTCTAGATGTTGACCTAATGGTTACGCAACCATGCTCTGTTTACAGTTCTAACATTACCCATAATCTCGGTAAGATGGCTGGCGAGGTTAAACTGAGTAATGGTAAAACTTTATACGATGTGCTTTGGCGTCCCGAGGAACATGGGTTCTACTATGCCAAAGAGATCTCAGAGTTGCTTGACGAAGGTTGGAACATACTGCTGGCAGATCCAACGCATTTTATGCAATGGGATCCATCGAATCATTGGGGTAGCTACGAAGGGCTATGCAACTTTGTTTACAATTATCGTAATGCATGCTGGGACAATCCAGATGCAGAGATAAGTGCCTCGAGGTAGTTTGGAACTGACTTTACGGAAATTCTTTTTTGGAGTATAATTGAGGTATGAAGATAAAACTTAAAACCAAGAAACCACGCAACCCAGTTGCGAAGGACTTGCGCACTCCAAAATATCGGATGCGAGTTGTCCTCTCCAAGAAAAAAGAAATCCCTGTGTTTGACTTTAAGAAAGAGATTGATTATGCATGACATTGATGAAATTCGTTTAGCACGTGCGTTGGGTAGAGTCATCGAAGAAGAAATCCGTAAAGGCAACAAGTTGCCAGATGAAGTCTTGCGAGCGTATGAGGAATTGTATAGACATTGGCAGTATCAAATGGATCGAGAATTGTCATGAGAAAAGAACTAGACGAAGCACTCGTTGCAAAGTATCCGTTGATCTTTAGAGATCGCAATGGAGACATGCGCACAACTTTAATGTGCTGGGGTTTTGAATGTGGCGATGGTTGGTATAACATCATCGATGTTCTTTGTGGAAAACTTTCCAGCGAATACATTTCTGCGAAGAGTCGCTATGACTTTATCAAAGATAGGGTTGGTGAGAAAGTGTATGGTGGCTCTGGTGATGTTATCACACAGGGTGAGATTGATCAACGCAAACTGGTCATGGAAGAAGAAGCAAGCAAGGTTCCAGTTGCTGTTCAGATTAAAGAGAAGTTCGGTGGACTACGATTCTATGTTCAGGCTGCAACCGATAAACATTATCAGTATATTAGTTTTGCCGAGAGTATGAGTTATCGTACCTGTGAACAATGTGGTGCTCCAGGCAAACGCTACACTGATGGTTGGCATAAAGTGCTTTGCGATATCCATGCAGCTATGGATGGTCGTGAAGAACAATACGAATCTGATGAGGGGGATGAATAATGTTTTACGGTAAAGAATCAATCACAGAAACACTGGCGTTGATCCGCAGTAAGACTGACGGAGTTATTCATATTCCAATGTCAGAATACAAGTTGAGTGAACGATGGACTGATGAGTTCCGTATTCGTGATGGCCATATCAAACTCGAAGATGGCACATGGGTTACGGAAGTTGATGTTGGAGATTATCTAAACAAACTGGAAACCGATATCTTGGATTTGTATACCAGCTATCAAACTGGTCTAAATGAGATTCGTTTGCTGAAACAACAAAGGTACGAGATGGAATATGGTTTGCGTGTTGCAGAGAAGGCATTGAAGAAATCTCTTGCAATGACGAAAGAACTTATCCAAGATTGACTTTAAATCAATCTAATGGTATACTTGTGATTGATCTAACTAACTTAAGAGATAACGATGACTCAGATTGCAGCTTTGCTAAGACCTCGTATGATATCCAGCGAAGTTACTACAACTAAGAAAGAAGTACGTATGGTAAAAATTGCTATAAACAGATGCTTTGGTGGCTTTGGTTTATCCGACCCAGCATTTGAAAGATTGCTTGCTCGCAAGGGTATTGCATTCGAGAAAGTTAAAGGTGAATCCGCATTCTTGGGTGACAGCTACTACAAAGCTGGTCATGTAGGCGATGATGATCATTACCTGAGTGAACACACATTCTGCGAGGATCGTACAGATCCTGATTTGATTGCAGTCATCGAAGAGATGGGTAAAGAAGCAGAAGGTTGGGCAGCAGACATTGCAATCGTTGAAGTACCTGCTGGCGTTAAATGGCACATCCATGAGTATGATGGATTAGAGCATGTGGCTGAAGACCACAGAACATGGAGTTAATATGAAGACACTTGAAATTGGGTTCAGTGAAGATTATGAGGTACGTTTCAGCTGTGAAGAAATTCCACAGCCACCAGGAATGTATCACCTGCAGATTGTTTCAACATCTATTTGGAAAGAGCAAAAGATTGATAACAAGAAAGACTTCTTCCTAGAGAAGAAACAACTTATGATGATTTGTGATTATTTTAATGGAGTGAAAAATGAACTTAACGAGCAACAATAATATGGATTTTATTGCCTTAGCGAAAGCGTCTGGCACAAACTTGGAAGAACTGATTACATCAGATGAGTTTGTAGATTGGTTTAAAGAGTATCTCTCTGAGAAAGAAATCAATGTAACCTTTACCAAGAAAGATGGAACAAGTCGCAACATGCATTGCACTCGTGACTTCAGTAAGATCCCTGCGGATATGATTCCCACTGGTACTGGTGTCAAGACAACTGGCGATGCTGTTCAGGTATTCGATTTGACTATCAACGAATGGCGTTCTTTTAAAACTTCAACCCTAACACATATTGAGTGGCTATGACACAATCTATTTCATCTCCTGTTGATCGTGACAAGATCAAAAAAATGCTGGCAGAAATTTCTGGTAGCATGACACGTATCGAAGCCGAGCGTGATTACATTAAAGAATCCGTGAAGGAAATGTCAGCTGAGTTTCAGCTGTCCAAGAAAACATTGAACAAGATGGCTCGTGTATATCACAGACAGAACTTCAATGAAGAAGTTGCCTCGCATGAAGAATTCGAGGATCTCTATGAAACAATCGTACAAGGAAACAAAGAATGAAAACATTCGCAATCATCGGTGTAGTAGCATTGGTTATTTTCTTTCTAATCTTTGGACCACTGCTAACAATATGGGCACTGAACACTTTGTTCCCAGCACTTGCAATCGCTTACACATGGCAAACATGGGCTGCAATCGTCCTTCTTGGAATGTGGTTTCGTGGACTCGTGGACTTTAGGAAGTCTAAGTAACCCTACAGGGTTGAGGGTTATCACTTGACTTTAATTAGGTTCTCATGTATAATTATATTATAAACTGGAGCGATACATGTCGAATACTATAAAACGTAAACAATTAGCCGAACGATTGTTGGGTGCAAATGAGCCAAAGTTAACTGAGGGCGATCGTTACACATCGTCTCTCATTATCGCATTGAATCATTACAACTCAGAAAACGATGACAAGGACAAACAAAAGTGGTTTGTTTCTTATGTAGCGCAGACTGACAAGAAATTGGCAGTGGCGTTATTGAAGTTGGATCCTCATCTGTTTAGACATGCTGGTATCATCGCACGTTTGGTCATGCGTGAACAACCAGTTGCCGAAAAGGAATTGTCATTCCTACAAGAACGAACAGCTGTGCTTACTGAATTGACACAGAAGCCAGAGCCAGTTAAGGTTGTTGTTAAAGACGACAAGCCAGTGGCACCAGTGATCTCATTGCAAGATCGTATTGAAGCAAAAGCACGTGAGTTGGCTGGTGACTTTGATGGTGCAATTGATGACTTTGTTCTTGATGACAAGTCATTCGATGCCAAAGATCTCATGAAGCGATTGAATGCTTCAGGACCAGTGGCTAAGATTATAGGTTCATTCTACGTCAATACAGTTGAAGAACTAAACGAAGCCATCGAAGGCAAAGATCCTCAGTTGGTTGAAGGTTATTCAAACTTCAAGAAAGCCAAGCTGAAGAAACTTGCAGCATTGTATCAGTCAATCATTGATGCAGCAGGTGCGCAGGTTCAGGTAGCCAAAGCGACTCGCAAGCCACGTCAACGCAAAGAGAAGCCAGCTGGCGTTATCGTTGCCAAGATGAAGTACAAGAAGGAAGATACCGAATACGCTATCAAGTCTGTGCCAGCTTCTGGTATCGTCAATGCTCAGGAACTGTGGGTGTTCAATTCCAAGTATCGCAAACTGCAGGTATATCGTGCAATTGATCCAAAGGGTTTGTCTGTTAAAGGTACAAGCATCGTTGGTTACGATCCCGATAACTCTGGCTCCAAGACAATGCGTAAACCAGAGCAGGTAAGCGTATATGCAACGCTGACCAAGCGACCACTGAATCAGGCATTCAAAGGGTTGACCACGCAAGAGCAAAAGGTCAATGGTCGTATCAATGAAGAATGTATTCTATTGAAAGTGTTCCAATGAAAACAGTACAGCAACTAGAAACTGAAGCCATCCTAGCATTGGGTGAGTCTCATAACCATCAGCGTGAAGTAATCTACCGCATGGGAGAAAAACTATCAGAACTGGAACAACAACTTGCCATGGCCAATGACAGGGTTCGTCAACTAGAATCTCAACTGTATGGTGGCAAATAATGAGAATGATTTGTGACGACCACAACACATCATACTACTGGGTGGATGAAGAAACAGGCAAGCACCTAAGCCCACACTTTGATTATGAAGCGGATGCTGTGCAGTGGAAGCACAATATTGAAAATAAGATTTATGAACAACTCGAACAGAGATTGAGAGAAACAAAATGATCCTAGTTGATTACAGCCAAGTAGCACTGGCAAACTTCCTGTCCTTTAAGGCAGAACTAACACGTGGCTCTGAGGCTGAGATCATTAATCTCATTCGTCATTCTACCCTGTCTACACTCAAGTACTACAAGAAAAAGTATGGCAATGAGTATGGTGAGATGGTTATCTGTTGCGATGGTCGTAAGTACTGGCGCAGAGAATTCTTTGAACACTACAAAGCTGGTCGCAAGAAAGCACGTGATGCATCAGACCTTAACTGGACTTTGATCTTTGATACCCTGTCTCAGTTACGTAACGACCTCGTTGAGAATTTCCCTTACAGGGTTCTTCATCTCGATCGTGCAGAAGCCGATGACATTATCGCTGTGCTTGCAAAGTGGACACAAGAGAATGGTATGGTTCAGCAGGGACTGGTTGAAGAGCCACAAAAGGTTCTTGTCTTGTCTTCCGATGGTGACTTCATCCAACTTCAGCAGTACGATAACGTAACGCAGTGGTCACCGATGCAGAAGAAGTATATCAAAGCCAATATGAAAGAACTTCATGAGAAGAAGATTACTCATATCGTTAAGGCAGGTGATGATGGCATTCCAAACATCCTTTCAGCCGATGATGTGTTCGTTAAGGGCGAGCGTCAAAAGCCAGTGAGTGCCAAGCGACTGCAAGAGTTTATTGAGAATGGTTTTATCGCATGTAAGAATGATGACGAACGTCGCAACTGGCATCGTAACAGTACGCTGGTAGACTTCAACTTTATCCCAGAGGACATTCAGAACTCCATCGTAGATGCTTATATAAATAGTAAACCTGTCAAAGATAAGATGAAGATTATGACTTATCTTGCCAACCATCGATGCAAACTTTTATTAGAAGAACTTGAGGACTTTTAACATGGCTAGATTTATTCCTGAGATGCTTACGGAGATCAATGATGATCCCAAGACACTTGAGAAGTGGAAAGACAATGCAGCACTGAAGATATTGTTCAAGCATGCATTTGAGAAAGAACATAAGTTTGTGCTACCAGAAGGCGACCCACCATATACGGAAGATGCCGCACCGATTGGTATGTCACCAACAAACTTTACGCAAGAGATGCGTAGGATGTATGTGTTCTGTCGTGCAGATCTTCAACCGATCAAACGTGAAGCATTGTTCATTGGATTGCTGGAAAGCATTCATCCAAGTGAAGCAAAGATTTTGTTGGCAGTAAAGGATCAGAAACTAAATAAGATGTATCCAAAAATTACCGCAAAGCTGGTTGCTGAAGCTGGTATGATTACCTTACCTGTCAAAGAAAAGAAAAATGTCTAACACAATCATCCAAATTACCAATTCTGAGGGAAAGATCATTTCAGCCGAGTTGCGTAGTGCTGTACCCGAATCGCTACTTGTCTGCATTTACCGTGACTTTCATACCGCAAGGCTGGTTTCCGTAGCCATGGAGTGGCAAAAAGCCACGTCATCATGGCGATCTTCTGACGGATTCACCTGTGAATATGAGGTAGCTTCCCTTCCCAGAGAGGAAGTTTCGGTTCGGATCCCGTAAGTTGTTGATCTAAAAGGGATTTTCCCCACTAAAATAACCCTACCGAGTGTAGGGTTTTTCACATTTCGCTTGACGGAAATTCACTTTTCAGGCATAATTACTTTATAGTAATTAGAAAAGGAAATGAAATGAAACGTAAATTTGTGACTCGTGATATCCGTACTATCGTAAACGAATTCACCAAGCGCACCTATGAGCAGTCTGGCACATACGCTTATCCTGCTGGATACTTGGAAAGCATGATTGTTAGTTTGATCGCTGACGCACCTCGCCACAAGCAGGTTGAATGCTTGGCTTCTTTGCAATGTGCTAACTACTCTTTAGGAAAATAATCATGCGTGGAACACTTCGTACTTTGTTAGGTTTCTTTATCGTGTTTGGTGCAGTTGGTGGTATCGATAATGCCACTGACTCAGAATTATTCTTGATTGCTGGCATTACTGCCATTGGTATGTTGTTAATGTTGTCTGGCGTCAAAGCCATGAAGGAGATCTCATGAACGTATACGAAGGTGTTGACATGGCAGAAGTCAATCGTGACTTGGAAGACATCGCCAACAAAGAACGTGAGGCGATGACCGAAGCTGAATTCGAAGCCATGATGGATGCGATGGAAGCTGACTATCTCGCAAAGCAGTACGAAGCCGAATCGTATGATTTAGATGCAACTTATTATGGAGTGAAGTAATGAACAAAGAATTAAAAGCACTGGTGATTAAAGCAGGTGCACCACCACCATTGCTTGACGAAATTTGGTTTAACATCTTCTGCCAGCAATTTGCAGATGTGTTGTTGACTCAGGTTGAACAGGATGTTATGGAGAAAGAAATTAATGAATAAATTTGCAGCAATGAAACAAAAGAATGCGATTGACAGTGAGATTCTGTTAATCACGCAGGAAGAATGTGCCGAAGTAAGCCAAGCGATTAGCAAGGTTTTTAGGTTTGGTATGGATGATGAATACAAAGGCATTACTAATCGTGAACATCTCGAAGAAGAGATCGGTGACCTGATGTGTATGATTGATCTGTTGATTGAGAATGGTATCGTTAGCGAGTCGGCAGTAATGACTGCAAAGAACGAAAAGATGAACAAGCTGATGACATGGTCTGGCATTTTTAAGGAGCAGGTATGATTACGATTAGTGGAATTACCAAGCGTCAAAAGCGCATGCTAAACATCATGTGGAATTTGGATACCGAGGAAGACTACTTTGAGTGGTATGAATCTTTGGATGCCGAGTTGCAAGCTGAAGCGGATCTGCTACAGCGTTTGGTGATCTTGGAATCGTATGAAGAAGATCTCGGTGACTGTGTTGATGCCAAGAAAGTTCTTGGAAAATTTGCCAAACTTGACTAAGTCTGGTATACTTGTCGGTGTCGGTTATGATAAAGGATTATATTATGTATGATATTGAAGAAGAAAAGCCCAAGCATGCTACTGGCTTGATGGGTATTGACTACGAGACAGCAGATCGAATCACTCGGTTGACCTTAACTGAGTACCGAGATCGGTTGCAGCATGAATTGGACATGTGGAATGCAGATCCTCAGGATGAGACGAATCCCGATGGGTACTGGATGCATCCCGAAGATGTAGTGCGTAACTGCAAGACAGTTAAACTTATTGATGTGCTTTTACAAGATTTTGGTGGAGAATTGTATGCCTAATTGGTGCTATAACAGCGTAGTTATTTCTCATGATGATGAGACACTTATTGATGCCTTGGAACAGGAATTGATGAAGGGTGATGATGCCAAGGTGTTTAATCATCTTGTGCCTCGTCCAGTCGAAGAGGAAGAAAACTGGTACGCATGGAACATCAACGCATGGGGTACAAAGTGGGATGTGACTCCGTATGATTGGGATCGTGATGGTAATTCTATCACTATGACTTTTGATTCTGCATGGTCGCCACCGATTAATCTGTATGAAACACTGACTGAAGAAGGTTGGTATGTTAATGCAAAGTATCATGAGCCTGGATGTGTATTCATTGGAAAGTTTGAAGATGGCTTTGATGAATATTATGAGTACGACATTACAGACGAAGATGCAATCAATGAGTTGCCAGAAGAACTGATTGAGTTCGGTAACCTGTTGGAAGAGCATGAGAACTGGAAAGAAAATAATGAAGCTACAGACGAAACTGAAGATTGAGAATTTCTTTAATCAGATTCAGCGTAACTTTACGTTGATGGAATGGTTCGTTATAATGCTGGTTGTTTACATGTTGGGTAATGTATTGTTTAACTGGATCTTTAGATGAAACAAAAGTGGCTTGATGCGTTCATGGACACAGCCGAGCGATTTGCTCAGTTGTCGAGTTCGCGAAGATTGCATGTTGGTGCAGTTGTCGTAAAGGATAATCGCATCATCTCGATCGGCTACAATGGTATGCCAGCTGGTTGGACTAATGACTGCGAGCATAAGATCTATTGTGATGATGGAGATTATTCTGAACAGCTTCTTCCTAAGGATTCGAATCAGTGGGTAAAGTATAAACTTGTCACAAAGGATGAAGTTATCCATGCTGAGGCGAATGCCATAGCCAAGTTAGCCAGAGATGGCGAAAGCGGAAGTGGCAGTGCTATGTTTTGTACTCATGCGCCATGTGTGCAGTGTGCCAAACTAATCTATGGGGCTGGTATCACCAAGATGTTCTATAGAGACAGCTATCGGGATGCTGATGGGATAAACTTCCTTACAGCTACAGGTGTTGAGGTAATACCCTACAAAAAGTAAGGTTTTAATAAAATACTTGACGGAAATTCAAAACTGAGGTAGAATTGGTTATAAATACTTAAATGGAGTTCAAAATGAAAAAGATCGTAAAATTTGCAGTTGCTTCTCTTGTGGTTTCTTTTGGCTTTGCATCGACAGCGCATGCATGGGGCGAAAGAGAACAAGGTGCTCTTGCTGGTGTAGCTGGTCTTTGGATATTTCAACAATTGTCCAAGCCACAAGTTGTAGTTCAGCAACCACCAGTTGTGTATGCTCCTCCGCAAGTTGTGTATACTCAACCACCAGTTGTAGTATATAACCCTGTGAGACAATGGTGTGAGACCAGAGTTATTATCGACCAAAATGGTTTTCATCGCACTGCTCAGGTTTGTTGGTATCAGTAAGTTGTAAGTGTTGACTTTAAAAGAAAAGAAACGTATAATTCAATTATGTTAAAAATAGTTTGTTCCTCGTTGGCTAAACATCTACCACTCAATAGTGGCTGGACAAACACACGCCCACAGTCAACAGACGTATTTGCGATTGAGTATAGTGAGGGTTTTGGAAACTAGATTAGACAACAAGTCTACTTCCCAAAACCCTCTGAGATGAAAGTCCAGAGGGTTTTTTGTTTTAGGGCATCGTCCCAAATTAGATCTTTAACAATTTGAAGTTTCTGTTCCCTGATAGTGTAGCGGTAACACAGCTGACTTTGACTCAGCTATCGCAGGTTCGAATCCTGCTCGGGGTGCCATAATAAAGCATATTGCAAAGTATGCTTTGATATGATATGGGGGTAAAACTTTAAAGTGAAGTAACTGGCTTTTAACCAGTAAAACTAGGAGCGTTACCTAGTACCCCTACCAGATACAATGGTGTCCATAGTGTAAAGGTTAGCACCCAACTCTGTGAAAGTTGTAGAAAGGGATCGTTCCCCTTTGGATACCCCAGTGGTGATATAGCACAGCGGTAGTGCACTTCCTTCATACGGAATAGGTCGTTTGTTCGAATCAAACTATCACCACCAAAGATTAATATGGGTGTTGCCCACTACGGCAGTCTGTAAAACTGTTCCTGAAGGTAGTGAAGTCAAGGCACGTGGAGCGTTACCATCAACACCCACCATATTATGCCCCGATGACGGAATTGGTATACGTGTTGGTCTTAGAAACCAAATTTTGGGAGTTCGAGTCTCCCTTGGGGCACCAAGTATTTTGCATCGTTAACTCAGCGGTAGAGTGTCTCCCTTACAAGGAGAAGGTCGGCAGTTCGATCCTGTCACGATGTACCAGTTTTATGCCAAGATAGCTCATCAGGTAGAGCACCAGTTTGAAGCATTGGGTGTGGTCGGTTCGAGTCCGACTCTTGGTACCAGTTTTGCCTTATAGCTCAGAGGAAGAGCAATCGCTTGATAAGCGATAGGTCGACATTTCGAAATTGTCTAAGGCAACCATATCCCAATGGCGCAATTGGTAGACGCACCTCTCTCAAAAGGAGTCTGTTGAAGGTTCGAGTCCTTCTTGGGATACCAGATTATGCCCCATTAGTAAAATGGATGATTACGCTGTGCTACGAACGCAGAGGTGGAGGTTCAATTCCTTCATGGGGTACCAAAGTTTATGGAAGATAATGCAGCGGGGTTGGTCCTGCGACCAGCCTTGAAAACTGGGTTCTCAGAAATGGGATGGGGTTCGACTCCTCTGTCTTCCGCCAATATAAGGAGCATGATATGCAAATAACGAGAGCAGAACAGGCAAACATTAAACAGCATAACTTGGAGCAACGTCGTCTTCAAGACAAGAGAGATGAAGACTATCGCAAGGTAGTTGAGAAAAGATCGTATGAACGAATCATAGAAGATCGAGTTGATCGCAATCGTCGCCTGGATTTAGACAAAGGTAGGAATATAGATATTGAATGTTAGAGAGTGGGCAGGATGGTAATGCAGCAGTTTGCTAAACTGTAGATCCGAAAGGGTCAAAGGGTTCGACTCCCTTACTCTCTGCCAATACGGCATTCGTTCAACGGATAGGACATGAGTCTTCTAAACTCAGAATGGTGGTTCGATTCCTCCATGCCGTGCCAGTGTTCGGGCTGATAGCTTAATGGTAAAGCGTTCGACTCATAATCGATTGAGTCTGAGTTCAATTCTCAGTCAGCCCACCAGTGTAATGTTAAATAGAGGTAATGCAGTAAGAAAGGTCTAATATGAATATCCTAGCACTTGATGCAAGTGGTCTACCTAGAAAGTGGATCAACTTTGAAGATGCAATTACGTACCATGCCAAAGGGCAGGTTGTATGGTCTCTTGGAGATCCTGTTGCAAAGTTTCGTGGTGGTTTGCAAAATGATGGCACATTGTCTTACATCGAGTCGCCATCTATCATTGCGATCAAAGGTAAAGGATATTCACTTGACAAAGTCGGGAGAGTAATCCTGACAAACAAAACTTTGTTTGGTCGTGACAGACATCTGTGTGCTTATTGTGGTGATGTATTTTTACCAAGCAAGTTATCACGTGACCATGTTGTGCCTGTATCAAAGGGTGGTGAAGATAGTTGGACAAACGTAGTAACATCATGCGTCAAGTGCAATACGCACAAGGGTGCTAAGACACTTGAACAAAGTGGCTTGCAGTTGCTGTATGTTCCATACGAACCAAACCACTACGAGAATATGATTTTACAAAACAGAAACATTCTTGCTGATCAAATGGAGTACTTGTTATCAGGTGTTCCAAAGAACAGTAGAGTGCATCTGCTATAGTGCGATACCCGAGCGGTCTAAGGGCACAGCCTGCAAAACTGATGATTCGTGGGTTCGAATCCCACTCGCACTTCCAAGATAGTTGTTGACCTTAATTCAGGTTTAGTGTATAATTGATTTTTAGATGGAGAAAAAATGTTTAAAGATGATGTGGCACTGGGCGAATTTTTGGAATTTTTGGGTGACCTGTCCCTCGAGGGGGAGTCTTTTGAAATATGTCTGGCTGCACTGAAACTGCAGTCCGCACTGAAAGAAATTTATCCGCAGTATTGAAAATACTGCTTGACTTAAATTAGCATTTGATGTATAATTAGAGTTCTGAAGTCCTCTATTAGTCTTTACGTAAAGTCGGAAGCATGAGGCTTGGGGTGTGGCTCATCGTGAGATGCCCAGTCACCCCACCTTTGCACGATTCGTCTATCGGTTAGGACACCAGCCTTTCACGTTGGTAAGATGGGTTCGATTCCCATATCGTGTACCATATTAAATTGTATTGGGTTGCCAATGCCAGTAGGTAATTTAGTTCGCCCCCAACTGACGGAGTTGGACTGCTAAGTTACACGAAACCTTGAGATCATATCAGGAGGACGCTGGACAAAATTGGAACGTAATGTGGTTAACAGACAAGTCCATGGACGTCATGGTAGGGCAGGTTCAAAACTGTTATTTCTGTTAAACATCCCAGTATAATTTAATATGGTAAAGTTTATTCCCTAGTAGCACAGCGGTAGTTGCACTTGACTGTTAATCAAGGTGTCCGTGGTTCGATCCCACGCTGGGGAGCCAATATCGCGATGTATGGAAGTGGTCATCCGCCCAGTCTCATAAGCTGTGGAATCGCTGGTTCGAATCCAGCCATCGCAACCAAACGTGCCGAGTGTCTTTGGCTAATGTGATCCGCATGACGAGAAACAGTGTGACAACTGTAGGATGGTTCTTCTTCTGTAATGGAAGTCATGGGTAACCATGGGTCGACCTAACCAGCGTTGGCAACACGAAAGTCTTGTGCATGGCGAGTGGGTGGAAGGTACGTGTGATGGGTGCGATAGCGTCGTATCTTGATGTGCTATAATTACCACGATGTGCAGGAAGCAATGCCCTTGTAGTATATTGGTATTACAGTTGCCTTGTAAGCATCAAAAGAAGGTTCGATTCCTTACTGGGGCACCAAGTTTTTAGGTCTCAAAGTGTTCATGGACGCACATATGCCTGTCACGCATAAAGAAGGGGATCGTTACCCCTTGAGACCGCCATTGTTAAGTGTTATCAAGGTATCGTGTATGGACCCATACACTACTCGACAGTAAGGGTGCGACTGACACTGTCTGATATAACTGTTATTCGCTCGCCAGTGCTAGCTACATTTTTGGCAAATCGGCAGATAACACTTAACAATGGTTTTGGGGGATTAGTGATAATGGGAGCACATGTGCTTTGCAAGCATGAAGTGGGAGTTCGATCCTCCCATCCTCCACCAAAATATATCCGAGTGTAGCGCAGTCTGGTAGCGCATCTGGTTTGGGACCAGAGGGTCGCAGGTTCGAACCCTGCCACTCGGACCAACATCGAAGGTAATATGTTACATCTTATTGAAACTCTAACCGATAAGTTTTTTGAATTGCTTGCAGATGATCCTGTGAGACCAACCATACCACATGTGGACAGAGTTGGTGAGAACAAGGACATCTTTGTATTTCGTGATGAGAACGATACAGTGAAAGCTATTACCTGCGTCAGCTATCAGGCAACCATACCTACCAAGGAATCAGAGTTGTTTGAGCAATGCGACAATCCTACAATTGCGATCTTTTACACCATCTGGAGTTATGCTCCTGGTGCTGGCAGAAAACTAATCTTTGATGCAGTGCGACATATCAAAGAAAACGATACATGCATAGAACGATTCATTACACTTTCTCCAAAGACTGAGATGGCTAGAAAATTCCATCTAGGAAACAAAGCCATCATCCTAAGAGAAAATGAAGAGACTGTCAACTACGAATATATACAGGAGAAAACCAATGGCTAATGTTAAGCAGGGTAATCTTACAAAGAGTCCTCAGTGGTGGAAACACCTCAAGGACTTTAAGCGTTTCTTCTGGAAAGCAGAACGCAAAGCACAAAACAATGACATCAAAGGGAGACTGCATGAGTGATACACCATCTACATTTAAGCAACAGTGGGAAGCCAAGAAGTTACTTAAACGTGCAAAGAAGAAAGCCAAGCACCAGCTACAAAAAGAAGGTTTCTCTAAGAACGAAGCCACCAAGCAGGTTAACTCAGCATTGAATCGTATTGTGGCTAATCCGATTCGCAAAGCAAGTGGTCGAGGTGGATAATGAGTTATAGTCGCTGGGGTGGTTCTGTATGGTATAGTTTTTACAACTGCAGTTCAGGTGACACCAGAGACACTCAGGTGCTATCTCTGTGGTACAGCATGGATCATATCATCGACTGGTTGTATGCAGATCTAGAAGATGTTACAGCTGAAGATATTGTAGAAATGTATAAATGTACGCATGCAGAAGCTACAGAAGCCATGGAGATCATAGGCTGGTTCATGGATGATGTAATGGAAGATTATCCTGATGCACTGCAAATTCTTGATAAAATAGACAAAATCGGTGAGCCCAGATGATGGAATTGGTATACATATCAGACTTAAAATCTGAGTTCTGAGGGTTCGAGTCCCTCTCTGGGCACCAAACCCTCCCCATACAGGTAGAAAAATCCCTTTAAAATCAACAACTTACGTAATCCCCTCAGTTTCTGGGGGTTTTGCAGAAACTTGTTGACGGAAATTGGGTTCTCATGCATAATTATGTTATTGAGTTAGAAAACTGTTTGGAGATTAAATGATGAATGCCGTGAAAACTACTGTGAATTTCGATCGTGTTACTGGTAAAAACATTGTGATGGTCGGTGATGCTGGTCCTTTTAAGACTGCAAAAACTGGCGTTGAATTAGAACGTGCTGTTGAATTCTTTTTTAAGAAAGCCACTGGCGTGAAAAAAGATTACGATCAAATTATGGGTGGTGTGTCTGTGTCCTCTGAGCCAAAAGAAGAAAAGTATGACATCAATACACGATTCGGTTTCGTCGAGAAACTCGTGTCGATGGTTGCGTCTGGTGTCCAGCCCTCTGCTGTGATTACTGGTTCTGGTGGTCTCGGTAAGACATACACTGTTACAAAAACATTGCAGTCTTCTGGCTACAAAGATATCTCTGACTTGGCTGAGTTCCAAGTCGGTTCTGTGATTAACACTCGCAAGTGCTTTACCTTTGTTAAAGGTTATTCTACTCCAAAGGGTTTGTATCGCACTCTGTTCGAAAACAACAAGTCCATCATCGTGTTTGATGATTGCGATGCAGTGTTGAAAGATCCAGTTGCTTTGAACCTGTTGAAAGGTGCTTTGGATTCTTACGGCAAACGTATCATCAGCTGGAATGCTGACATGCGTGACGATGACCTGCCACGTAGCTTCAACTTCGAAGGTCGTGTGATTTTCATTAGCAACATGAGCCAAGACAAAATTGATCAGGCTATCCGTAGTCGTTCAATGATGATTGATCTGAGCATGACTCTTGACCAGAAGATTGATCGTATGGAGCACATTGCTTTGTCTGATGAGTTTATGCCTGAGTACACAAAGACTCAGAAGCAAGATGCTCTGGGTTTGATCCGTGACATCAAAGATGAAGCCAAGGAAATTTCCCTGCGCACTTTGATCTCGGTTACCAAGATCCGTGCCAGCAACGATGACTGGAAAGATCTTGCTACTTACATGTTGACTGCTTAAGGAGAAAGGTATGAGTATAATGGCTGAGATGGTTATGGAAATACAATCTGATATCGCTGATGGTATCCTGTCCTTTGGTGCAATTGCTGAACGATATAACATTAATCGTGCGGATGTGGAATTGATTGCCGATGAGATGATGGAACAGCAATACGATGAGTCAATGGATGGTGACTTTGATTCTGCCATGGCCAGTGCTGGTTATGGAACTGACGAAGATTATGGTTATTATGGAGATGAATGATATGTACGTATCTTATACTGAAGCCCGAGTGGCTACCCTACAATATAATCAAGAGCATGGTTCGTTCTTTGATCGTGGATCCGCTGACTCATACTATGGTCGTGAACCGATTCCCCATCGTGGTGGTGTAGGTGGTGCTTCTGGTCCAAGAATTGAATCCAACCATCCTGAAGATGTTCAGGCTTACATGGCTGGTTATGAGTTCAACGAAATGTATGGCGACAAGAAAGACTGGGGTTAAAATGATATTAGAAATGGCCAATGGCTCTAAAAGAAAGTTTGATGTCAACAACAAGAAAGATGTTGAGTTGTATAGAACTTTTTTAATGACTCGTCGTTGGGGTGGCACTGGTTGTCCTTTTGTTTTAGAATTCCCGCATCTGACGATCCCAGATATGATCAAAGATAAGATGATGCATAAGTATATGAAGATAGAAATTTAAGTCTCGCTGGTGTAATGGCAGCACGATGGTCTCCAAAACCATTAGTCGGAGTTCGAGTCTCTGGCGGGATGCCAAATAATGCAGGTATAATTCAGTGGTAGAATGTCTCGTTGCCAACGAGAATGTCGTCGGTTCGAACCCGACTACCTGCTCCACGTTTTCGCAGGGTTCGTATAGTGGTAATACCTTAGCCTTCCAAGCTAATGCTGAGAGTTCGATTCTCTTACCCTGCTCCAATTTGCTGATATGGCTCAGTCGGTAGAGCACATCCTTGGTAAGGATGAGGTCACCAGTTCGATTCTGGTTATCAGCACCATAGTTTGGAAACAGACTTGACGGAAACTTCAAATTGGAGTATAATTATATTATGAATGATCTCTTTAAACCTACCTTTGACTGGATTCGTGATGACTTTGTTAGTAATCGCACTCGTTTTCTTGTGGAGTTGCTTGCTTGGGCTATCAGCATTGGCTGTAGTATCACGATGGCACTCACTGTCCCCACTCCCCCTCTTCTTGCTTTGTACCCTGTTTGGATCGCTGGTTGCGCCATGTATGCTTGGGCTGCTTATACTCGGCAATCGTTTGGGATGTTGGCTAACTACATCCTGCTTACCCTTATCGACACAGTGGGTTTGATAAGGATGCTAACATGAAGTGGTTACGCTATTCAGGTATAACTTTGGGGATGACTCTCAATCCCTTTCACTGGACGTTTGTTGCTCGTTGGATTAAGCCAACTGATATGGATCCCTGTCAATATGGGTTCTATGTTTCGCTGGGATTTATTTGGTTGCGTATATGGATTGATAATGGAGACTGGTAATGAAAATCGAAGATGCAGATTTTGTTTTGACAAGAAGCCAAATTTTAAAGCTGGCAGAATTGGCCAATCATTTTAAAGACACAAAGTTTTTTAATCTGTACGAAACCAATGACAATGGTATCGGACCATCAACGCATGTTCGGTTCGATCTGTTTGAAGAGGATGATACGAAACTTAACATAACTGATGTGAGTACATGGTAATGGACGACAACAAACTTGAGAAAATCGCTTATGAGATTGATGACTTTCTTGCAGAGTTGATTACGAAGTATGAATTGGATGCGCTTGTTGCATCATCTATCATACTGGCTCGTTTGACTCGCATGAATGTTGAGGTAGATGGCGGAGAAGAATTTAAAAACCTAATGCGTAGCGCAATGGGTAAGACACTTGAACGAAATAATATACACTAGGAAAAACTATGAAAATCGCAATTTGCTCGGATGTCCACCTTGAATTTGGACAATTGAATTTGGAGAATACTGACAATGCTGAAGTTCTTGTTCTATCTGGTGATATCTGTACTGCTGTTGATCTTCGTGTTACCGATAGCATTCTTTCTTCTGCCAAAACTGATCGCTATCTTGATTTCTTTACTGCTTGTAGTCGTAACTTTCCTCATGTGGTGTATGTCATGGGCAATCATGAGCATTATCATGGCGACTATGCTACTTCTGCTGGTTTTCTAAAAGATGCCATGAAGCAATGTGGTGATAACATTCACTTCCTCGACAAAGAAGTTTGGGAACTGAACGACCATGTGTTTATCGGTGGCACTCTTTGGACTGACATGAATGGCGAAGATGAGATGACGATGAATCATGTGTCTCGTCGTATGAACGATTTTCAGATCTGTGAGAACAGTGCGGAGATGGTTAACTACAGAACATTTGATACTGAAGATGACCACAAGAAAGTACGATTCAAAACTCGTCCAGCAACTTTGTCTCCAAGGCATGTAGTGGAAGACCACAAAGCCATGCTAAAGGTAATTGAAGATACTTACGACAACACTCCTCCATGGAAGACTATTGTTGTTTGTACGCATCATGCACCAAGCAAAGGTTCTGAGCATCCACGTTACAAGACGGATCAATTGATGAATGGTGCTTACAATTCTCAGTTGGATGGCTTTATCATGGATCGTCCAGGTATCAAACTGTGGACTCATGGTCACACTCATGAAGACTTTGACTACATGATTAAAGGTTGCCGTGTTGTTTGCAACCCTCGTGGTTACATTAACTACGAAGATCGTGCAGATCGTTTCGAACTTAAATTTGTTGAGGTATAATATGGGACTGTTGAAGTCTATTCGTGAATGGTTTGTCAATGCGTTTAAAACTAGATGCACTGGCGACTGCAACCAAGGAAGGAACTGCACATGTCGGATTACAGACCAGATAAGTGGGTAGTTGTTAAAATTACTAGCAAAGAATATCCAGCAATTCATAAGGTGTTTGCCTGTTGGTATGGTGGATGGGCTGGTTCTGATTCATGGAAGCTGAACAGTGGTATTACCAAAGCTACTCTCGAAGGCAATGTATATTCCTTTGAGGGTAGTTCTGGTTCTGTTTATGAATGTCACAAAGACTGCTACGGAACGAATGGGTATGGTAGTGGTGTTCTCAATAATATGATTGACAGAGTTGAGAAGATTGGTGGAACAGTAGAAGTCCTACCAGAAGAAACGAATTGGTTGGAGATAAATTATGAGTAAACCCTGCAATGAACATCCTGATGCACCCCATGGGTTCATGCGAGACGCATCTCATGACGCAGGGGAATACGTTTGTGAATGTCATTTTTGGAACCCAGAGGAAGACTATCATAGCGACAAAGGTTATGAAGTTGGAACATTGGAAGATTGTGAAGCATTTGACCGAAAACGAAATATGAAGTATACTATAACTGTAGAGGAAGATCCTGTAACTGGTGAACTTGTTTTACCTTTTACGGATGAAATCATAGAGCAAGTGGGCTGGAAGATCGGTGATACGATCGACTGGAAAGATAATCATAATGGGAGTTTTACCTTGAGCAAAGTTGATAAAGTTTGGGTAATGGTTGATACGATCTTTACCTATCGCATGCGTTACTGCGTGCAAGCACCTGCCAGCAATCCAGAGTATGCTTTGGATGACGTAACGATGGAAACTGCAAAAGAGTTTTCGCAGTTGCCTATTGGGGAACACATTGTTTCTCATCGAGTTGTTTCTGAAGCAGAAGCAATCGCCATGTGTGATGTTGACAATGACTACTGCAAAGAATGGACTTCTGAAAAGAAGGTTGAAGTGTTTTTTACTAAAGAAGGTGAAAAGGTACAACTATGAAATATACGCTGACATGTGAACAAGGTTCTTTTAAGAACACAGTGCAGTTTGAAGAAGACTTCCTGCCGTCTGTTCTAGAGAATATGCAACTGTTTTTAAAGGGTTGTGGCTTTCACTTTGATGGTACGTTGGATATCATTAACGAAGAAACTGAAGAACTGTATAGCGACACCCATGACTTTCGTGGTATGGACTGGGAACAAACTGTTAAGGTTACTAACCTTAACCAGACAGATATGTTTGACTCCATGGATCTTCAGCATGCACCCAATTACTACGATACAGAGAGAAACAAATAATGGGAATGCCACTTGATGTTCTTTTGTTTCAGCAGGCATGTGACCAGAAATCTTCTGAGGCTAACGCTGATCTATACAAACTGTTGATCTCAGAAGAGGTCAAAGAGTTTTGGGATGCTGATGCTGAAGAAGATGACGTAGAAAGATTGGATGCCTGCATGGATATGATCTGGGTTATACTTGGATACTGTCACATGAAAGGTTACAATGTTGCTGGCGCATGGGACGAAGTTGTTCGTACCAATATGGCAAAGGTTGATCCAGTAACAGGCAAAGTCCGTCGTCGTGAAGACGGAAAGATTCTTAAACCAGAAGGGTGGAAGCCACCCGATATGAGTAAATTTATAAAATGATTACGTTATACTTAGACATGGATGGTGTGCTTTGTGATTTTCATAAAGCATACATCGCACTACCTGGAGTTGTTCCAGGAGAATTCGATCGCAAGAAATTTCGATCAGCAGTTCTCGATTACAAAATCTTTGAAGATCTGGATATGATGCCAGACACTCAAGAACTGTTGAACCATGTTTCTAAGTTAAATGTTAAAATTGAGATCCTGACTTCCATGGGTACGCATGACCCATTTCAGGGTAACGAAGCCAAGCATCAGAAACAACACTGGTTGAACAAGCATAACATTCCTTACAGGGCTAACTTTGTTCGCAGTAAGCCAGAAAAGGCTGAGTATGCTACACCAACATCTATCTTGATTGACGACTCTATTGGTTGCGTCAAGCCATTTGAGTTTGCTGGTGGTCATGCGATCCTTCATACAAAGGCAAAGAAAACTATTGCAGAACTGGATAATCTCATCCTTCAAATCACTGCATTGAGCACACTACGATGAACATCTTCTATCTTGATAATGATCCGAAAGTCTGTGCAGAAATGCATGTTGATAAACATTGCGTAAAGATGATACTTGAATATGCTCAACTTCTTTCTACTGCTCATCGTATTCTTGATGGCACTGAATTTACTGGCGTCAGTAAAACTGGTCGGAAACAAACTCGATTCGTTCTTTCTGACAGCCGTGAATCTGTTCTGTATAGTGCTACTCATGTCAACCATCCTTCAGCTGTTTGGGTAAGAAAGTCCTACGAAAACTATGAGTGGTTGTATCAACTGTTCGTTTCGTTGCTGAACGAATATACCTATCGCTACGGCAAAGTTCATGCGACACAAAGGTTAGTGGATGACCTGTATACACCACCAAGCAATATCCCGAAGGGTATCGGATTCACCGAACCAACCCCAGCCATGCCAGACACCTACAAAGTCTCTGGCGATTCCATTTCGTCATATAAAAACTACTACCTCGGTGACAAACAGAGGATGTTCTCATGGAAAAATCGTCCAACACCAAACTGGATTCGCTAAATACTATTATCCCATTACTGGAACATTGAATGCCTACATATAGTTTTAGAAATAAAAACACTGGTGAGATACATGATGAAGTTATGCGCATCGCTGCTAGAGAGCAGTATCTACTAGATAATCCCCAACTCGAATCAATCATAACAAGTGCACCTGCATTTGCTGGGGATCATATCACAATCAAAACCGACTCAGGATTTAAGGAGGTGCTACAGAAGATACATGAACGAACCCCAGGAAGTCAGCTAAACAAATCTTCATCTCAACTCTAAGGAAGTCTAAATGGCTCGTACCGCAGCAGCAAAAAGAATAGATAATGTACAAAGTGAGCCAGTTAAATTAAAGACAGTGAATAATCAATTACGCATACGAATTGATGACCTAAAAACTTTTCAACCCTTAACAGACAATCAAAAGTTATTCTTTGAAGCGTATAAACGTGGTGACTATTTCATGGCACTGCATGGTGTCGCTGGAACAGGTAAAACCTTTTGTGCGTTATACAAAGCGATTGAAGAGGTACTGGATAAAGCAAATCCTTTCAACAAGATTATTGTAGTTCGTTCCGCAGTTCAGTCTCGTGAGATTGGACACTTACCAGGAGATGTGGATGAGAAGATGGAAATCTATCAACAGCCATATCGTCAGATTTGCCATACACTGTTCGATCGCAAAGACGCATGGGACAGATTAGAAGAACAACATCATATCGAATTCATCTCTACCTCATTCATTCGTGGTATGTCCTTTGATGATGCAATCATTATTGTTGACGAGATGCAGAATATGACGTATGAGGAAATTGATACAGTCATGACACGTGTTGGTTATCGCTCCAAGATTATCTGGTGCGGAGACTATCGTCAGACTGATCTAAATAGACGTAAGAACGATGTTACAGGAATTCTTAAATTCTTTGACATCGCCCAGCACATGAGTGCTTTCACAAGAATTGAATTTACCGTAGATGACATTGTACGTTCGTCTTTGGTTAAAGATTATATTTTGGCCAAACTCCGTTACGAAGATTACGAGGATAAAAAGAAATGATTACTGTAGAACAATTTACCGAAATGTTCCCAAAGAACAAAAACCCACAGGCATGGACAGCAGCACTAAATGAAGTGTTGCCTACCTACAAGATTGATACACCAGAACGCATTGCATCGTTCCTTGCTCAGTGTGGTCATGAGTCTGCTGGATTCACTGTGCTTCAAGAAAACCTAAACTACTCTGCTGATGGTCTAAACAAGATCTTCAAGAAATATTTTCCTACACTTGATTCCGCACAACCATACGCACGCAAGCCAGAGATGATTGCTAATCGTGTTTATGGTGGTCGCATGGGCAATGGCGACGAATCGTCTGGTGAAGGATATAAGTTCCGTGGACGTGGTCCGATCCAGTTGACTGGTAAAGACAACTACGCTGCATGCTCTGACTTTTTGTTCCAAGACGACACATTGATTCAGAATCCAGATATGCTTCTTGATCCAGAGTACGCATTGCACTCAGCATGCTGGTTCTGGTGGAAGAATGATCTAAACAACTACGCAGACTCTGCTGATCTAGTTACCATGACCAAGCGTATCAATGGTGGCACTATCGGTCTCGAAGATCGTATTAAACATTACAATCATGCGATGGAAATCTTTGCGTAATGTTCAACCGCATATATCATGATATTCCAAAATTGGAACGTGCCACCGCACCTGATGGCAGTCGAGTTTATAAGACGCCATCGGGTCGAGCCTATCCTAGCGTCACAACAGTTACGGGACAGTACAACAAAGCAGCAATCATCGAATGGAGAAACCGAGTCGGAGAAGCAGAAGCCAACCGAATCAGTTCAACAGCTGCAAAGCGTGGAACCAGAGTCCATACCCTGTGCGAATCCTATCTCAACAATGAGTCTGTTGAACCAAATATGTTTGATGCAGAGACTTTCAAAGCAATCAAACCATACCTAGATAACATACAAGACATTCACTGTCTTGAAACTGCGTTATACTCAGACCACTTAGAAGTTGCAGGAACAGTTGATTGCATCGCTAAATATAATGGTAAGATGTCTGTCATTGACTTTAAAACTTCCAAGAGAAGAAAGAGTCGTGATGATATTCACAATTACTTTATGCAATGCTCTGCCTATGCAGTCGCCTTTGAAGAACGCACTGGTGTTCCTGTAGGTAAGATTGTTATCATAATGGCAGTTGATGATGACGACACGATAATCTTTGAAGAGAATCGTGATGAGTGGATCAATGGGTTCATTGGACTCAGAGCGGATTACAAATCTTGGAAAGGTATTTAATGAACGACAAGATGAAGATATGCATAGTGTGTGTAGAGTACAATGCAGAAAAGAAAGTCTGTAACAAATGTGGATGCTACATGCCGTTAAAGAGTACGATTCCCTTTGCCAAGTGTCCACTGGGTAAATGGTAATCATGGAACGATTGACTTAAATTTAAAAATAGGGTAAACTTATGTTATATCTTGATTACACCTTTGATCTAAATGATAACATGATCGGGTTCGACAAGGAATTAAAACTCCATGGGCATGTTAATGGAAACAGTTGGGGCAATTTGCCTGAGAGTTGGAAAGAGGGAGATCTTTGGAAACTCATGCTCGATGCCAACGGAAAAGTTTGTATGATGAGGATTAAGGATAGTGCAAGTAACATTTAAATTGGTTGAGTACAGAGATGCTGGTATGATGACATACACATACTTCTGGACATTGAACAGTAAACATGTTGGACCATATTTTAATAGTGAGAGCGAAGCAAAAGATTGGCTGAACGAAAGATTGGCCATTTGATATTGCTGTATGAAGCAAAGAGAAAAGTGTCTTGGACGAGGGTTCGATTCCCTCCACCTCCACCAAAAGTATTCTAAACTGGACGCAGGATCTAAGAAGGTTAAAAGTGGGTTGATCACCACAAGTAAGCTGGAGATCGAGAATGCTTTTGATGGGGGTGACTAGGTTTCGACAGGGCAACAAGTAAATGCGTGGACAGCACGACACAGATAGTCGTAAAAAGTAAAACAACGTAAACGCAAACGACGAACAGTTCGCATTAGCAGCCTAAACACTGCTTAGGGTTTCGGTAGCTTTCCTCGTAACAGAATAAGCTACCACAAATTTGAGAGTTGGTAGGTCTCTTTAAAACCTATCGTTAGTTAGTCTTTGCTAATCAACAGCAACCGATACCTTAGTATCTTGTACTGTAATGATGGTGACGAAGCTGATGAATTTGTTAGTTTAACTTTTTAATTTTCTAAGGAAATGATATGAAAACATTGATCGCTACAATTTTGTCCGCATTCGCTTTGACATCTTTCGCTGCAGAGCCAGCTAAAGCCACAGCACCTGCACCAGCCAAGGCAACAGCACCAGCTGTAGCTACACCTGCGCCAGCACCTGCTAAGGCAGAGGCTAAGAAAGAAGAGAAGAAGGTAGAAAAGAAAGCCGAAGCTAAGAAGTAATTAGTTTTGCTGGGTGGGGATGAAAGTCTCCACCCATTTATTCTAAGGAAAACAAATGAAACATTTAATCGCTACACTCTTAATGGCATTTACTGCTAGCACCTTTGCCGCAGAACCAGCCAAAGCCCCACAACAACCTGCTGGTGCCAAAGAGCGCAAGCAGGTTACCCCAGATTTTAGCAAAAAGAAAGAAAAGGCTCCAGCCAAGAAGCCAACTTCTAAGCCAGTTCCTGCGCCAAAGAAAAAGCCAGCCACTGAGCCAGCGAAGTAAAAATGCCTAAATAATAGACAGTGGGTTGAAGGATCCCAATAAAACCTTCATTACACACAACACAAAAGGAGTATTTTATGTCAAATATGACACCCTTCGAGATTCGCCTCGAACTTTTAAAAATGGCGAAAGACATGCTTTCCGAGGACTATCATGGAAAGCGTGAAGTAATTAGCAACGACTGGCATATGAAAGTCGAATCTGCTAAACTAAATGGTGGCGTGATTCCTGATCATCCAGGATTCCCAGTCTACCCTGCTGAAACCGATATCATTGCGAAAGCACAGATACTCAATGGTTTCGTCAGCAATATCCCACTAGAAATTAAGACTAGCAAAAAGTCCACCTGATAGGGATCGAGGGTGTGCATCCGCACACCTTCCTTAAACTAAGAAAGGAGATGACTTTGCCTAAAGCAAAATTCCAAATCATCGCAACATTTATAGTAGTCCTACTGACTGCTATAGCAGTAACAATAGATCAGAGATCACTACTCCCGATCAAAGCAACATTCAAACAGCTAACACCTACAGCGCAAAAAGAAGTATTGTGTTTGGCTGATAACATCCTGTTCGAAGCAGGACATGAACCAAAAGATGGTCAAATGGCAGTTGCCGTTGTCACACTCAATCGCCTCAAGTCAGGCAACTTTGCAGATTCAATCTGTGGTGTGGTAAAACAAAAGACTGGCAACGTCTGTCAGTTCTCATGGTGGTGCGAAGACAAACCGAGAATGACTTCCATTACAAGAAACTTGACTAGTGCTCAACAGTCGGTGTATAATTCTATATTAGACATGGCAGTGTACGCATACCTTAACTCTGAAATATTAAGAGACAATACAAAGGGTGCTACCTACTACCATGCTGATTACGTTAATCCTAACTGGAAACGTCTAGAGAAAACAGTGCAAATTGGAAGACATATATTTTATAAGAATGGAGAAGTTGATGTCAAATATGATGAAAAAGCTAAACCTAGCACTGGAACAGGACGATTTAAGCCACTCGTATTTTCTACTAATGGAAGAGATTACAATGGCTACCTGCAAGCAAACTATCGAATGGATTTTTGATTCGAACTTTGCTGAGGAACGACCAGAAGTTCTAAACTTGATTGTTTGTTCTCCTGGTGGTGATTTGAATGCTGCGTTTGCAGTAATTGATACAATGCGTGGTAGTAAGATTCCAGTCCATACGATCGGACTCGGACAGATTGCTTCCGCTGGATTGTTAATCTTTATTAGTGGTGTCAAAGGTAATCGTGTTCTTACACCGAACACTTCTATCTTGTCTCACCAATATACATGGGGTGCTTTTGGTAAAGAACATGAACTGTTTGCTACCGTAAAGGAGTTTGATCTTACAACCAAACGACTAATTGCACATTACAAAAAATGTACTGGGATGAACGAAGCCCAGATCCGTGAAGTTCTTCTGCCACCGCATGATGTATGGCTTGATGCGCAGGAGTCTAAGAAACTTGGTCTTTGCGACTTAGTGAAAGATCTTAAATAGGAGAAAACTTTGAATCATGAAAAACTCACACTCATTATCTGCACAACGATTGTTGTACTCAGTGCTATCTTTGGTTGCACCTACTACTACACAAATCAATCTAAAATTATGGCAGACACGATTGCAGCTGCTTCAGCGAAAGGTGTTGACCCACTAGCAGTACGCTGTTCCTTTGCGTCAAACCAAGACACAATCTGCTTGGTCTATGCGTCAACCCTTCATTCTGGCTCGCCCAGCCCAGCCTATAAAAAGTAATACTTTTAGGTTACCACAGGAAATAACCCTACCGAGTGTAGGGTTTTCCGCATTAGGGCTAGGATTCCCCTGAAAATAACCCCAAAAAGACCCTTTTAGGACTGCTTAGATCGCCCTAGGATCGCTTCAGAGGGTTTCGGGGGAAGGTTACCCACCCCTAAGTCCGAAAAGGGCTAAAAACACCCCAAAAAGCGTTGCGAAAAAGCAACGAAAATACCTTTCCAAACTTGCAGAAAACACTTGACGGAAATTCAGAATACAGGCATAATTACTTTATAGTGATTAGAAAAGGAAACGAAATGACTGAATTTGAAAAAAACTGCTACGGTATGACCGAAGCCCAAATCCGTGAAGAATACATGAACGGCATTACTGCCAAGTTTTCTGGTCTGGAAATGGTTGCGATGAGTGTGTTGTCTGATGCGCAAGAATTGATGACCTTTGGTCATGACCAAGCAACCGATCAGGCTCGCAAAAACATCAACATCGCAAAGTTCATTCTGTCAGAAATGATGGAAGCCAAAATGTCTGCAACAGTTTAAGGGGAAATTATGAGTCAGGTATTGTACAAATCAAAAGCCGAAATGCGTGTCGAGGGTGAGAAGGCTCTCAAGAAATTCTTGAAGTCTGGTGGTGTCGTTGAGATTGTCAAAGCCAAACGTGCACCCAAGCAAAAAATGCGTGCCAAGAACAGCAAGGGTTTTCTTGGTAGCACTGCTCCCTCTGGCGTAACCTCTTCTAACTTTTGGAGATAATATGAAGATCGTAATCACAACTCAGTTTCGCGAAAACTATGGTGCTCATGATTGGGATGGCACAGGTGAGTGCCCTCAGTACTGGAAGTTTAAGGGTGGTTCTGAGTACATCATCGACAACATCCAAGAGCATGTCAAGATGAATGACTTCTTTGGCAAGAAGTGCGAGATGATCGTTGACGGAATCCGTGCCAAGATTGAGCACAAGAGTGACTACGCAGAAGAGTACATTCTTGGCTGGACGATCGAAGAGGACAGCTACATGTCTGAGTTCGAAAGATCGCAGTTGGAGTATGATGGTGTTATCACATACAAAGAGCCACGTTTAGATATCGATGGCAACCTTGTGAAAATCTTGCAAGCTGCTTGACTTTAAATCATTAATAGGGTATAATTACATTATGGAAATTACAATCAGAAAAGTCGCCAATGGTTACATTGTGCGCACAGAGGGTGAAGACCCTGTCGAGGGTTTCGTGACGAAGGAATTTATCTTCACGAGAAAATCGCAGGTCATTAAATTCTTTAGAGAAACTTTCTCAGCGGGAGAGTAAACATGGGTATGATATTTGTTCGTGACAAATCTTCCAAGAAGCGTAAGCCCACAAAGGCTCAACGTGAATTGAAAGAGCAGTGGGAAGCCATGCTGAAGAAGTACGAAACAAAACCTGTATCGGGTAGAGCAGTTGCATTGCCAAAACCCAAGGCATACGTGCGGGAAACTGCATATCATCCTAGTTTGAATAGTGGTCATCATGACACCAGTGCCAAACCTGCAAAGGTTTACACAGGAACTAAGATGCTTGGTATTGGTACAATGCACAAGTCAAACTCGGTGCCAATCTTCAGTAATGAGGAAGCAGTAGAAATCGCAACGATGCGGAGGGGTTAATGTTCTTTAACCTTATGGCTGCAGCACTTTTAGTTCTTGCTGTGTTGTTGTTGATTCTTGGTAATGTTAGCTGGGGTTTGTGTTGCCTAGCTGGATTCTTTTTGATTAAAATTTGGAGTTGATTATGGAACTTTCTATTACAGAAATGCGTGACAAAGTATCACTGTGCGTTGTTGATCAAGACATGGACGCACTGGCAAAGATACATAACTTTCTTTTGACCCAGTCCAAGATCATGGACAAGTGGTTCGACAAGTATCTCGACATGTTCGAGAAGAAAATGAAACCTGATGAACCGAATACCAACATTTGGAAAATGTATCACAACAAGTCCAATGAGTATTCAGAACTTCAATCACTAATTAGGACTACAGATGCTTACCTCAGAAAATACAAATCAGTTTAGTACTGCCTCATCGTTCTCTCTGTTCATTGAGAAACGAGCCAGAGAAAAACGCATGCCGTATATGGATGCTGTGCTTGAGTATTGCGCAGAGAACTTTATTGATCCGCAGGACATCGCTTCACTGATTAACAAATCCCTCAAGGATAAGATTCAGTTGGAGATGATTAACGCAAACATGCTACCTAAACAGGCACAGCTGGATGTTTAAATACACTTGGTTAGCCGTACCAGTTTTAATCTTTTTTATTATGATGGGTGCGATTGTTTTTATGGGAGAGCAGGCAGACAAGAACACCATCAGGTATGATTGTCGTCAGTTGATTGGTGGTTGGCATCCCGATGTTCCACCTGAGGTAATTGAAGAATGTAGGAAACGAAGTGGACGGATTTAATGTATACAAATACTACATGGCTGTTAAGTTGCACTTTACCACTGATGGCTATGACGTATTTGAAACTAATGGACATGTGAAAGGATCACGAGATGTATTTTCTAGCCGTAATGATAGGTTCATTTTTGAGAAACTTGGAAGAAAGTTTGATAAACCTTTTGATGTCATACAGTATTTTGTTGCGAACTTTGCTTATGGTAACGATGCCGTGGTATACTGCGATGCTGAGTCAGATGCTAATCTCGTAACATGGCAACGAAGAAAACAATCCCTAACACAAACATTTAAAAACGACATTGACGCATTATTGCTACATGTTGAAAAGAACAAACACACACATGACAGAGTCTTCAAATTCGTACAGGGTGACCACCCAGAACTACTCAAGTTGTTTCTTGGAAGTCACATCAGTATTGAAACTATGGTTATCCTCGATTCATTCGAGAACTATCTTTCTGATTGGAAGTCAAATACAAACTTGCTTTGGGAAGAAGAATATCGTAGAATCATTAAGTGTAAGAGATTCATTAAGTTTGACTCTTCCAAGCTAATGACAACCTATCAGGAACTAAGTGAGGGATTTACATTCTGATATCATGGGCAATAGTAAACGTAATTTCAGTCATGAGTACGATGACGAAGAGCGCAATAACAAGCGCAAGAAGCACCCGAAACATTCACCAAATGTCAAGGGACAAGGTATGAGAACGCTAAATAGTTATGTTGAGGAAGAAGACTTCGATCTAGAAGACGACGACCAAGACGAAACAAAGATACGTTTTTATACAACACATTAATATACTTTTTATACAAGGAAACATACGATGGACATTCAAGCACTCCGCAACATGCGTAAAACAGACTTCAGCAAAATCTCTGCTGAGTTTGACAAGATTGCCAACCCAGAGGCTGGTGGCAAAAAATCTTATCAAGACGATCGCTTCTGGAAACTAGAAGCCGACAAAGCAGGCAACGCAACTGCTGTAATCCGATTCCTACCACGTGTTGAAGGCGATGAACTCCCATGGGTTCGTATCTTCAATCATGCTTTCCAGGGTCCAACTGGCAAGTGGTATATCGAAAACTCTCTCACCACACTCAACGAAAAAGATCCTGTTGGAGAACTCAACTCCAAACTGTGGAACTCTGGCTCTGAGGAAAACAAGAAAGTCGCACAAAAGCAAAAGCGTAAGTTATCTTACATTGCCAACGTGTTGATCATCTCTGATCCTAAGCATCCTGAGAACGAAGGACAGGTTCGTTTGTATAAGTTTGGTAAAAAGATCTTTGACAAGATCATGGAAAAGGCTAATCCTACCTTTGAGGATGAAAAGCCAGTTATCGTATTTGATCTTTGGGAAGGTGCAGACTTTAAACTGCGTCAACGTAAAGTCGATGGTTACGCTAACTATGACCAGTCTACCTTTATGGAACCATCCGCATTGTTCGGTGGCGATGAAGACAAACTGTTGAAGGTTGTTAACTCACAGGTTAAACTGGTTGAGTTTACTGATCGTAAGAACTTCAAGACCTTTGAAGAACTCGCTCGCAAGTTGAACGATGTTCTTGATGGTGGTTCTACTCCTGTTGCTTCTGCTGCTAATATGGCTGAAGATGAGAACTACACACCACCAGTGCGTACACCTGCGCCAGCTGCAAAGCCAGTAAGTGTAGCAAAGGTTAGTGCTGGAGATGATGAAGACGTAATGTCTTATTTCCAGAAGATTGCTGACGAAGCATAATCGCTTCTAGCATTGAGAAAGCCACCTTCGGGTGGCTTTTTTGTTATGTACCGTATCGTTTCTGCATTTGATTCTGAACACCTTGATTTGGATTACGCACTGGTGGCTTAATCGCATAGGTGCTAGAACTATTGTTGTTAACGCTACTCATTGGAGCAATAACTGTGCTTGACGAAGAAGCTGGAGCATTCTTTGCCATCTCGCTTTCAGCAGACTGTGCAGCAACCTGATTGCCTGTCTGTGGTTGCGATGGTGTGAGTTTTGCTGATGTGCCTTCAGCGATCTGTTTTAATTTATCTGCACCACCGAATGCTTCGATGTCTCGCTTGCTGCCATTATCAAGAATGTTCTTAGCTTCTTCTGCAGTTATCTTAGCCTTAGACATATCCGGATTAGCAACTGCCTTTGGTGCATCAGAACTTGGTTTAGCTGCAGCGCCAGCTTCTCCACCACCTGCTGGCGCAGGAGCAGAACTTTCTTTCTTGAATGGGTAGAATGGTCCGATTGAAACTTTCTTACCAATAACTGGAATTGTGAATCCAACTTCTGGTATACCGAATCCTTCTAAGAAACCAAACACCTGATCTTTAATGTTCTTAAAGAAGTCTACAAGTGGTGTAAAGAATGTCTTTATCGGTTCAACAATATACTCATTAAGCATATCGCCAACAGCTGACACCGCACTCATGATCGGTTCAGCAATATACTTGTCGAATGCTTTACCCAAGAATCCAAAGAAATCTTTCAATGGTTGAATAATGTAGTCGTCAATAAAGCCACTGAACCAGTCTACGATAGAACGAATTGTCTTGGCATCAATTAGACCGAATGTCAAGAATGAAAGAATGCCACCAAAACCAGCGATCAATGCTTCAGCAATTGATCCAGTTTCCATGAATGCTTTAAAGCCATCGATGATACCATTGACCAGAGAGCCAATAATCATTGCAGGCAATAAGAACTTTGTGAATGCTTTGAGCAGGTTCTTGGGATTAAACAGGAACTTGGCTGCATTAAGAATACTACTTCCAAGCATGCTCATGATGCCGTCTAAGAATCCGCCACCACTTTCTGCTTTTGGTTTCTGAGCATCGTTTGGTTTTGCGCCACCACCAGTATTCTCTGCGATTGTTTTAAGCAAGTCAGTTTGCTCTTGTTCCTTCTTCTGGCTTTCCATATCAGCTTCTGACATGTCAGCTGGTCCGAGACTCGAGGATTGTGTTTCTGGGAATTTAATTATCTTAGCCGTTGTGCTTTCTGGGGCAGCTTCTTCTTTGGCTTTTTTAACTCTTGTAAAGGTTCTTACACGACCTTCATCCGATGGGTCAAGTGAACCTTTTGTAGATGTAGTACGTACATCTGCTTCCTTGACCATTTTGTTTCTGGCTTCTTTACCCATCTCATGGTAACGTCCAGTGTCGGCATTAAACTTAACTCTGCCTTCATTTACCTTACGAATTACCGACTGCTCTTCCAGCGACTTCTGTAGCTTCTCAACAACAATAGGTGAATTGTCTGCAATGATTTCAAGCAATTCAATTTGCTCTCTCATCAAATCAGCATTCTCATTCTTTGCTGGCTGTGCGTCATTTGGTTTGACATCAACAGGTTGGGCAACAGGTTCTTCCTGTGGTTTAAACTTATTCTCTCTGTTCTCGAGATACTTGTCAGCTACACGACCTGGACCAGTTTCATTATGACCACGTTTAAGAATACTTGTCTTGTCCAAGAATCCACGCACAGTGAACAGATCTTTCATCCACTCTTTGCCAGCACCAACCAATCCTGGTGGTCCGCTTTTTGTCTGCGCCATACCCTTGGCTGGGGCTACATTAACCTGTATGGTGTTTAATGTTTTAGATAATTCACCTTTGTCACCGAGACTATCAACCATAGTCTTATTCAGTTGTTCTAACTGAGCAAGTTGCTTCTTGGCGAAGTCTACGTAAAGTACATTGTTTTCTTTGGTTAGTGTTTCCAGTTTAGACGTTGATGTTCCTCCCAGACCTTCTGAGGTTTGCATCTTTTGTTTGTCTAATACTTGTTTCATTTGCTTTGCATCCTTTGTTTTTCTTCTTCTAACCATTGAATCAACATAGTCACATATATCTCTCGTTCAAACGGGAACATTTCCTCTAACTCTTCCAAACTATACTTATGGTATTGCATAAGAGCAAAGTTTGTTTTGTAGTAGTTATAGAGAGACTCATGACAAAGGTTTATTAAAAAAAACTGTTAAGACCCTCGATCACCTTTTCATGGTGATGCTTACATACAGGGCAGTCGTACTGCACTTCCTTTGACAGCTTTGGCATTGTTTCGAAGAACTGTTGAATCTTCTTAAATTGATCTTGGGTTAAATTCTCCAAGAACTCTTGTAACTCTGTTTCGGTTTGATCTTTGGCATAGTGCAACTCGTCACCATCATAGATCAAATCGATAGAACTGGTAATAACTTTAAAGACTGAATCGGCATCAGCCTGATCCATACCTTCTAGATCTTTGATCATACTCAGGGATGGGTATCTCATCACAACACCTACATCATCGAACAACCCAATCTTCTTGGTGTGTCCTTCTGGAAAATTAACCTGCAACTTAGATAGATCAAAGGTCAACTTAACTCTTGCCTTTGTATCTTCGTCTGGGCATACGTCACAGGCAACTACGATCTCTACGATCTCGCCAACAGACTTAGATCTAAGCTGGGCAAAGATATACTCAATATCGAACAGCGCCAGCTTTTCTACATCTAGTTCTGTTCTTACGCAGGACTTGATAATCTGCTTAAGCGTATCTAGCATTGCAACTGGATCTTCGCTTTGCTGGGCAATGAGAAGTGCCTTTTCTTCTTTAACTAAAAAGGCACGAAACTTAATCTCTTGTTTCGTCGAAGGTACTGTTGCGGTATATACTGCTGCATTCTGAATAGGTAATGCCATATGTCAAACTCCTTTGTTCATGTTATCAATCAATTTGCTCAATTCCGCAGTGCTACCCACGAATATCGCATTATTATTTGTTACTTGTTTCGCTGCCTCGGTCTTGCTTGGTGCGTCAAGTATTCGCTTCTTGCCATGCAGATCCATTAACTGATGGTTAATGTCCGCAAGCTGTTTCATCAAATTACCCACTACCTCAAAGGCACGTGGATGCTCTGAAGATTTTGCAACCTCCAGCGCATGGTTCAATGCATCCTGTCCCTGCTGTAGCAGGTTGTGTAGATTACCTCTTGATTTGTCATAATCATAATCCACTCTATCATCGGGAGGGAGAATCACTTCTCCACTCTTTGTAATGATCTCACCTGTTACCTTTTCAGCAGGTTCAAGGTCAAAGATCTCACTCATATTATTATCAATTTTCATAGTAATTATAGACTTGGTCTTGGACGTGGTCTTGGTGTTTCGCTTGTTGGTGTAGGTTCTACGCTTGGTGTTGGCATTGGGTCTGGCATTGGTAAGCTAGATGATGTTCCCATTGCTGGTGGTGTATACGGTACTGGTGTTGTATTGCTTGCTGCGCCAGCTACCTTTTCCTGAGTGCGACCCCATGCAGCGATACCCAACACAGCACCCATGGCTAAGTGAAACAATCCAGCACCCTGTAAGGTTAGCGGATTCCACTGAGTCACTGGTTGCTTTAGTAATGTTTGTAGTAGTGCCCATGCGACAGGGAATATAACCATGTCACAGAAACAAACGACCATGTACATCCAACCCATGGCTGGACGCCATTTCTTTTGCATCCAATCTTCTTCTTTCTTTTCTACTATAACTTCTTCTGCCATTGTACTTCCTTATTATTGTTATTAGAACTCGAAATCACCAAGAAAATCTTCTACCACACCTTCACTTAAACTTTGCGCATCTGCAAATACAGAATCACCAGCACCAGTAAATATGTTTTGGGCATCACCGAATATCTGATCTTGATAACCACCAAAGTCGTTGAAGTATTCGTTTGGTATCTCGAATGCAGAATTTATCTGTGACGACAAAGATCTGGTAGTGAAGCCATTCATGTTAGACAAGTCACTGCCCACAGTACTAAATCTATCGTTATCTCTAAGAACACTTCCCTGCGTTGCATCAGCTATAGCTGAGGATCTCCAATACTTGTAGTTCATGGAGATGTTTACCTTTAGCGTTTCCTTTGCAGCATAATCCATTGTTATAGCTTGCATCTGTTTTGGATAGCACTCATACAACTTAACACCGTAAACTGCTCTACCATCGTTATTGAAAGTTAAGATATCAATGTTTGGTGCAATGTAATTGTCGTAGTAATTCCAGTGGCGTGTTTCTCTGTCGGAGATCGACTGAATCCAGTTATCAAAGAATTCCTTGACGATGTAGTTGGAGTCGCAGTAGAATGAAAAGTTTACATTGCCGTAAAGGTTCTCGTACGGCATCTCACGAACTTCACCATATGTTCTTAGCTGAGCAGTGCTGATGTTCTGGTCTGGTAACTGAGTTTGATCGCAGAACAAACGCATTAGTCGTAGCGAATCGCTGGCGTTATTAAAAGCAACACCCTTTGGCTGCGCAATAGTTACCATGAACTTGCTTGGGTTAGCTAAACCACGTGTCTTAACTTCTGTGATGAATTCTGATAGCATTAAATTTTTCCTAGTGAGTCTTGCCAGACTTGGATCTTGGTGGCACCGACAAATCTCTCAACTGGAAGAAGCATGGCCATGGACCAGTCTTTTGAATTGATTTTCACAAAAGGCGATCGAACATGAGCCGTTAAGTATTCTTTTACGCATGGCTTTGCTAGATTAAACCTAGCAACTCCGTTGATTGTCGCCCATGACATACGTAACTTGGTGTTACCATCCATCTTGTCGTTATTACGAAACTGCTGTAGTCTGTCCAACAGCTTAATACGAATCGGATACGCCAGATAGTGCATATTCAATCCACGAAAACCATTCGGTGTTTTAGCAAAGGGAAACACCAGCGGAAACCTATCATAGTAAGGTAGCGTATCTTTATGTTTCGGGTCATACATATACAGGTAGCAGTTACCTGGAATGATCTGAGACCTATTTTGAGATGGGCTATTCTTCACCAACTTATTTGGTGTTGAAACTTGTTTGGACAAAAGCAAGACCTGTTGATCGAACCATGTTTTGGAACGATACTTTATGGTTGGATCGTAAACTGCTTTGTCAAAGATTTTTTGGTATGTATCCATATATTCTATTTATTTGATTCCTAGATGATGTTCTGTAAGTATCTTGAATTCCCATCCACGATCTTTTGCATATTCAGTTGCAGCTTTCCACTTAGCCTCATTTTTACCCCATGTCATTACTTCAGTGATATAACGCTGTGTAACTCTGCTGGGAGGGACAGGTGGACGAGTCTGAGAATCTGGCTTAATTTCAACTAGATATGTGGCTAAATTGCCGTCTTTATTACGCACCTGTATCTGAAAGTCTACGAAATAGCGATGAATTCTATTGTCGGTAGGACAGACGTACGGAATTACAGTCTCCTCGGACTTCCACTTTACAACATTTTGGTTACGATCGCACCATGTGGCAAACTTTGTTTCCCATGAGGAACGCATAATGATGTTAGTTGGATCTCCAGAATACTTCTCTGGTTTCGTTGGAACGAACTTTCTTTTATGATACATGGCTTTTTTGGCTAATAAATAATAGACTACCCCTCCATTATTTAGAGAAAACCTATGGCAACTGAATACGATCAACAAGGCAATCCCATCGGCGATTATAGTGCCGTTGCTGGCGCAACAAGCGGATTTCTTGGATCTGCAGCACCTTCCTATGCTGATACACCAGAAGGTATTCGCCCACCAATTTCCTCTACAAGAGCAAGTAACAAATACGCTGTTGGCATTAGATCTTTTCCCAAAGATGTCACCACAGCTCAAATGCAGAACTACATTAAGTTCTATATCAACGTGCAATCTGATTCTAAGGTAGCCAGAGATAACTCTGAAGAGATGGCTGTTGTTCAACCAGATCGTTCTGCCATGAATAGTTTAGTGGGTAAGACAACCAGTTCTACCGCATATGCAGCAGCAGCTGCAGCACAGGGTGCTGTTCTGGGATTCGTTGGTGGTATAGCTTCTGGTGCAGCTGGGGCTAAAGATGCTGTCGGTGCTATTGGTGGTGTCGCTGGTGGTGGTGCAAAAGGTGCACTGGGTGGCGCACTAGTGGGTGGTGGCGTTGCGGCAGTACAAACAACTGTGCTAGAATCAGCTGGAATTAAATTCGGTGCGCCAGCCAAACGTGTAAAAGAAGCTATAGTTCTCTATACTCCGCAACAACTTAGTGTTCGTTACGGTATGCAATGGTCCGAAGAAGATGTAGGTATTGCTGCTGCCTTAGCTACCAATCCAGAATTGGCAAACCAGTTGTCAGCTGCTGGTGAGTCTATGAAAGCTGGTAACGTAAAAGATGGTGCAGCACAGGGTGGTGCTGGTATTGCCAATGCAGCAAAGGGTGCTATTTCCTCAGAGATTTTAAAAGCCAATGCTGGTCTTTCAGCAATGTCTAGGTCTGCAGGCAATCCAAGAAAAGAACAAATCTTTAAAGGTGTGGACTATCGTAGGTTTACCTTTGACTATCAGTTTGCACCAAGAGATGCAGCTGAAGCACAGGCTGCATTAAACATTATCTGGTTGTTTAAGTATCACATGCACCCAGAGTTTAAAGATGCAAACAATTTCGTTTATGTTTATCCATCTGAATTTGACATTGAGTACTACATCGGTGAGAGGCAAAACACCAGTTTAAACAAGATATCATCATGCGTGCTTACAGAGATGAACGTAAACTACTCACCGAATGGTGTATTCACTACATTCCCAGATGGAACTCCGACTCAGATCAACGTAACTCTTAACTTCGTTGAACTAGAGACACTAACCAAAGAACGTATCGAGGCTGGTCTATAATGTACTTCGACAATATGCAAGACATGTACTACGATTTCCAGAAAGCCAATGGAGAAATAGATTACGTAAAATTAAAAGACATAACGCAGAACGTGCGCTTTAAGATGGCAGTTCTAGAGAACATCAGTCTTTACGAATTCTATGATATGAACGACAATGATACTCCAGAGATCGTTTCGGAACATTTTTATAATTCTCCAAAGTATCACTGGGTAATTATGATTGCCAATCAAAAGTATGATTACGTTGAAGACTTCCCGATGGCAGTCGACAGGCTAGAAAAGAAAATCACAGAAAAGTATGGTGCTGGTAACGAGTATGATACTCACCACTATGAGTTCAATGGTTGGATAGTTGACAACATTAGTTATCCAACGGCATCTGCAGTTTCAAACTATCAATATGAGTTTGACCAGAACGAAGCAAAACGTAGAATACGAATCATCAGTCCAGGATTGCTTGATCAGGTCTTAACCGAATTTAGAAATATAATGTAATGGCGCAAAAAGATGGTCTAAGATTTGCTGGCGACGTAGACATTGAACGAGTTGAGATAGTTTCCTCAGCTGGTCGTGGTGTTGAAGTTACCAATATGATTGCAGAGATTCAGATATTTGAGGATATCTTTTCTCCCTGCGTTACAGGCACAGTTACAATAACTGACAGTATCGATCTGGTAAACGTCTTTCCCTTTGTTGGTGAAGAAAAGATTATTCTTAAAATTCGAACACCAGCCATTCCTGATAAGATGAAGGAATCTAGAATTGATCAACAGTTCTTTATCTACAAGATGTCTGATCGCAAGGTGCTTGGTGATAAGAACGTATTCTACATCCTGCACTTTTGTTCCTACGAATTAGTTTCCGATGCCAACTTAAAACTGTCTCGAGCATTTGAAGGTAAGATCTCTGATCTGGCCAAGAAGATAATGAAGACTGAGATCGTTAAGTCCGATCTTCCAATGGACATTGAAGAAACCAAAAACTCCGTAAAGTATATCTCCAACTATTGGTCTCCGTATAGGAACATGAACTTTCTGGCTGAGAGAGCAATCAGCAGTAGCAATGTTCCAAACTACGTGTTCTTTGAAAATCGCCATGGGTTAAACTTTGTTTCGCTGTCAGGTTTATTCAGTAAGAAAGACCGAGAGCAGTATACATATGACTCATTTGAACGTGTGCCGAGAGAACGTGGTTCCATTGTCAATCCAGAAGCAACATTCTCTCGATTCTTGGACTATACAATTGAAACTGGCTTTGATTACATCGAGCGTATCAACAGTGGTATGTTTGGTAGCAAGATGATTTCGCATGATATTCTGACCAAGAAGTACAGTACGCAGAACGTGAACATGTTCACTAACTTTGAACAAGAAAAACACCTTAACAAGTATCCAGTTTCTACACAGGATGTGTTGGCACGTTATAATTCAAACATCTTTAATTACCCTAAGTACAATAGCCATATGAATGGTTCTGGGGATGATGGTGCTCAGAACTGGTTACAGCGCAGAGTATCACTAATGGCACAGGCGCATGCGTACAGAATGACAGCTGAAGTTCCAGGTAGAACAGATATTACTGTCGGTGAGATCGTTAAAGTTCAGATTTATAAGTCTTCGCAGACACTTAAAGAAGATGTTAACCAATCGTTGATTGATAATATGTTCTCTGGTAGATACATTATTAGCGCATTGAACCACCGCATTACTCGTGAGAAGCATGAGATCCATATGGAATTATTAAAAGATTCCTTGATCGTTGATCCTAAGACAGGAAAGAAATGAAATTATATACTGGTGTAGTTGAAAATCGTAAAGACCCATTAAAGCTGGGTCGTTGTCAGGTTCGTATTGTCGGGTTACACACCGAGCAAAAAACAGTACTACCAACGGCAGATCTGCCATGGGCATTCCCGATGCAGCCAGTTACCTCTGCTGCGATGAATGGTATTGGCCATGCGCCAGTCGGTCCAGTTGAAGGCACATGGGTCATTATCTTCTTTAGAGATGCTGACGAACAACAGCCGATTATGATGGGTACGATCGGTGGTATCCCTCAGGTCGATTCCAAGAAGATAGACGAGTTTACAGACTTTGTTGAATTGTTTCCAAGTTCAATTGCTCAGACAGGAACTAAGAGTGGTGACGTACCACAGAACGTAGCTACCGATGGTTCTGGTAATCCGATAGCAGTTGGTTCGGGTGGCTTTTTAACTACTGGCAATGCTGATACACCAGCACAGGCTGCAACTACAGCTAATCAGGCATCCACTGCAGCAAAAGTTGACGCACCAATTCCTGGATCTCCACCATACGGTAAAAGAGAAGGTTCTTCGGTAAACATTCCGCAGACATCTTACAAAGGTATTCAAGCACTGGGTAATGCCATGACCTCGCTGGGTATTACAGCTAGGTATGCACGTGCAGCTATCCTTGGTATTGCCATGGGTGAATCAAAGTGTATACCACAGAACGAAGCATATACTTACAATGCAGCTAGGTTAAAGCAGGTTTACAGCTGGATTGATGAAGAGAATGCAGCAAAGTATGCTAACTGGAAAGGTTCTCGCGAAGACTTTTTCCGCTACATCTACGGACCAACAACTCGTTCTGGTAAATCACTGGGACATACTGCTGCTGATGATGGCGCAAAATACTGGGGTCGTGGTTACATTCAGTTAACTGGTAAGGGCAACTATACCAAGTACGCAAAGCTGTCTGGCGTAGATATTATTGCTTCACCAGACCTAACCAACGACTACGAAAAAGGTGCGTTAGTTGCTGTTGCTTACTTTAAAGATCGTGTCAAGGTTGAACAAAATGATCCATCATACTTTGAAGCTGCATGTCGTGCGGTAGGTTATAACGTACCAGACATTAAAGCTGCAAAGAAAGCATACTACGAATACTTCCTTGGTGAAACTGCTGCAGATGATAAGTCCGCAGTTCCAGGAGAAACACCTGCCAACGTAGCAGTAAACGAACAGGGCATTCCACTAGATCGTGTTCAAAATATGGACACAGGATTCTCTGATCCTGATATGAAGTATCCACTAAGATCTCATATCAACGAACCAGATACAAACCGACTGGCTCGAAGCAAAGTCCCTGGAACTGCAGTTGAAAAGAAAGATGCCACACGTTTAAATGGATTGCCAGTTGCCGATGGTACTACCTTTAGCCAACCAGCTGTTCCTTACAACGCCAAGTATCCATACAACCATGTGTTCGAATCTGAGTCTGGACATATTCAAGAATTTGACGATACACCAGATAATGAACGTGTTCACCTGTATCATAAGACAGGGACATTCCTTGAGGTTGACGTAAACGGCACTCAGGTTAATCGTATCACTGGCGATGGCTATACAATCATCGACAAGAACGGCTATATCTATATCAAGGGCGCATGTACCATTACAGCAGAAGGTGCTACAAACATCTTTGTTAATGCTGATGCCAACATTAAGGTTGCAGGTCTAACTCAGATCGATCTACTCAACGATGCTGCAATTAACGTGGCTGGCAATCTAGACTTAAACGTGGCTGGTGCATTTCAAGTTAAGTGCGATACCTTTACACTTGAAACTACTGGTGACTCTGTAGATATAACTTCTGCCACTGGAATAAACATTCAGGGAGAAGAAGCGATTAATGTAAAATCCGCTGCAGAAGTTAATATTCAAGGTGAAGGTGATGTTAACGCAAAGTCTGCTGGCGCAGTTAATCTGCAAGCTGGTGCTGATGTTAGCCTTAAAGCTGGTGGTAATGTTGCTGCCGATGGTTCTATTATCGATCTGGCCAATGGTTCTTCTTCGGATGCAGCAGATGCTGCTGATGCAGCCAAGACTGATCTCGGTGATCCGCCAGCTGTTGGTAGTCCAGAAAACAATGTGTTTCAAACACTGGAAGTTCCAACTCGTAATATGGAAGATGAAGCAGCATACGAAACTCCAGAAGACAATGCTTCACCAGAAGGACAAGCAGCAAACAAACGTGAGGTGGTTGGTGAAAAGAGCACTCCAGAAAACACTACTGCTACTGAGTCTGCACCTGCGCCAGCAAACAATGTTAAACCTCAGGGAGCAAACTGCGATCTGATCTACACAATGAATACTTTCCCGACATCGTTTAGATTGTCACCGAATGTTAATGTGGGAACTATGATTGCTGGTAGCCATATCCTACAGGGTCAACAGGCTCTTGGCAAGATGATGAGTATACAAGAGATCGTTTGTAATATGAAAGGTCTTGCAGAAAACTGTATTGAACCGATCATGGCTCTTGCTGGTGGTAAGGGTGGTATTATTATTACGTCTGGCTTTAGGCAGAATGGTGTAGTGAGTAACTCATCTGCTACTTCTCAACATCCTGCGGGACAAGCATTCGACTTCCAATTGACTGGTAAGATTAATGACTATCAGGCTACCTATGACTTTGTTCAGAAAGTTGCCGCAAGTGTGCCATTTGATCAATTGATTCTGGAGTATAGAGATCCAGGGGTGAATGGTAATAACAGAAAAGTTCGCATCTGCTGGGTTCACTGCTCATTCAAGTACACTGGAAACCGTAAGATGGCATTCACTATGTTGAACGACAAGACCTATAAGAAAGATGGTTTCGCTTTAGTATGATCCCTAACACCGTAATTATGCACCAAGTCAAGTTTGGAGTCAAGTTTAGATGACAGTTAAAGTTACTCAATTGAATCCAAGCGGATTTGGTGCAGTGGCTGGAGATCCACTTGCTGCAATTACCGAAGATGGGTCAACTGCATATTCCAACTTTATTCCAACAGTATACGAAGGTGCGGTGTTTTCCATAGATTTACAATTTCAAGGTTCGTATGCCAGTGCAGCCGAGCCACCAGTAATTACTCTTGAAAATGCCACTGCTGTTTCGCTGACTACAAACCTTTCAGCAAATGGGTTAACTGCTACGAAACCTAATGCTTATACGTATAGGATTACTGGCTCATGGGCTAATGCTTTTACAAATAGTTACTATCAGTTTAAAATGAGAGACTATTCTTTAAAGGTTTTACCACCAACCACTACGGAAGACTGGATTGCTTTGATACGTTATCAGATGCCGTCTCCAACTTCAATACAAAAGGACATTGTGTTTAGTGTAACGATTCCACCAGATCCATTATTGGGTGGTCATCCAACTACAGAAAATGTCACCATAAGTCAGTGGGTATTCTGGAACTTTGCTTCAGCCAGAGCAGCAGTTATTAGCCTAGTGGCACAGGGAGAAATATAATGCCAGCAGTAGCAAGAGCAGGAGATACCGTACTTTCTATCGATGGAACAGGGTTCAAGTGTCGTCAACCCATGCAGACCTCTGTGGGTGCGGTTAATGGTAATAACGTATTTGCCAATGGTATCCTTATCGTGGTTCATGGTAAACTGATAGCACCCCATCCTAAGTCTGGATGTCAACCAGATACTTCTACTTTATCCACGTCATCCAGTAAAGTTAAGATCGGTGGACTGGGAGTTGGAAGAATCGGAGACGATTATGGTGGAATTAACACAATTACGCAAGGTTCTTCAAATGTGTTCGCAGGTGGATAATAAATAATCAAATGGCTACAGCAACTAAAAAACAACGCACCTTTTCGGACTTGGATCTGAATTTTACCGCACATCCAGTTACGGGAGATGTAGCACGGCTATACGACGAGAATGCCATCAAGCGTTCAGTGCGAAACCTGCTTCAAACAAACAACTTTGAACGACCATTTCATAGCGAAATAGGTTCTCAGATCCGTGCCTTACTATTTGAACCAGCATCCCCAGTTTTAAATACCATGCTAAAGCGAGTTATTGCTGACACCATTGCTACCTTTGAACCAAGAGTTGTGGTAAACAGTGTTACAGTTTCTTCAAACGCAGACAATAACGCATTGAATGTTACCTTGGTATTCACCATAGTGAACACAGTTAACCCAGTAACAATGAATGTTGTTTTACAGAGAACACGATAATGGACAATAAAAGAATTAGAGTCACCGAACTGGATTTTGACCAGATCAAAGACAACTTCAAGAACTTCCTAAAAGGTCAAAGCGAGTTTCAGGACTATGACTTTGAAGGTTCTGGCGTTAATGTGTTGCTGGATATTCTGGCTTACAATACTCACTACAATGCGATGTATGCCAACCTTGCCATGAACGAGGCATTCTTGGACTCAGCTTCCAAACGAAACAACGTAGTTTCCCATGCCAAGTCGTTGGGTTATATTCCAGTCCCAGCCAAGTGTGCTGAGGCAGTTGTTAACATTACCGTTTTCAATGCCACAAATTCTCCAGACACACTTACGCTTCCAGCGTTTACTCAATTCTCAACTTCCATTGATAAAGTAAACTACAACTTTTACAGCAGAAATGCTATAACAACAGCACCAGTTAATGGCATTTATACCTTTAGCAATGTAGTTATTACCGAAGGTACGCCACTGCGTTTTCAGTATATCGTCAATGAAGGTGTTTCGTTCCTAATTCCGAATCCTGGTGCAGATCTTTCTACGCTAAGTGTTCGTGTTCAAGACAGCACCAGCACTAGTGGTTACGTGGTTTATACACGTGGTGATGACCTAACGCTGGTTAAGCCAGATGATACAGTTTTCTTTGTTAAGGAAATTGATAATGAGTTGTATGAAGTTTACTTTGGTGATGGCGTAACTGGTCGTCCAGTTATTTCTGGTAATGTGGTTACCTTGGATTACTTTGTTTCCAATAAGGAAGCTGCAAACAACGCCAAGGCATTTACCTGCAACACTAACATTGGTGGTGGCACTGTTGCGGTTACTACAGTTTCCATGGCGCAGGGTGGTTCTTCTATCGAAAGCATCGACAGCATTAAGTTCAATGCACCACGCAACTATGCAGCACAGAATCGTGCAGTTACCGCTGAAGACTATAAAGTTATTCTACCTTCCATCTATCCGAACATTGAATCGGTAAACGTATGGGGTGGCGAGGAAGCGGATCCTCCACAGTACGGTAAGGTATTCATCTCTATTAAACCAAAGTCTGGCGAAACCCTTACTACTTCTACCAAAGAAATCATTAAGAAAAACATTCTCCGCAGCAAGAACATTGTTTCTATTACTCCAGAGATCGTTGACGCAGACTTTTTGTATGTGAACGTATACACCGCAGTATACTACAATCCTTTGCAAACTGAGAAAAACCCAGACACTATAAAAACGCTGGTAAACAATACGATCAATAAGTATGATAATGATGACCTTCGTAGGTTCGGTGGTATGTTTAGGTACTCGAAATTGTCTCGTTTAATCGATGCAACTGATGTTTCTATAACAAGTAACATCACAAATGTTACCTTTATGAAGATACTTACACCAGCCTTCAATACAAAGGCTAAATATAACATAACTTTCAACAACCCAATACATTCCTCTCTAGCTGCAGATGAGTCTATAAAAAGCACTGCGTTTTACATCTCTTCCACAGAACAACCAGTTTATATTGACGATGATGGTGTTGGAAATTTAAGAATGTTTTACTATACTGGAACGAACACAAAAGTGTTTATTAACAAAACTCTCGGTACAGTAAATTACTTAACTGGAAAAGTTGTGATCAACGATTTAGTTATTGCTTCTGCTCCAAATAATATCATCGAATTACACTGTACTCCAGATTCTAACGACGTAGTTTCTGTTAGAAATCAAATCGTAGCACTTAATCAGAACAGCACCAGAGTTAACGTAATCGTTGACACAGTTGCTTCTGGACAATTCGCTGGTGGAACGAACTTTATATTCTCCTCAAATAACGCAAGATGACAAGTTTAGTCAAAGCCAAAGTTTCCACTGTAGTATCCAAACAGGCTCCAGAGTTTGTTCGTGAGGAACATGCTAAGTTCATTCAATTCTTAGAAGCATACTATGAGTGGATGGAGCAACAGGGCAATGCTGGCTTTACGATGCGTAATATTGAAAGCGCACGAGACATTGATAAGACTGTAGACGACTTTGTCCAGTACTTTCAAAAGGAGTTAATGGTTGCTATCCCTGAGTATGTTATCAGCGATAAGCGTATGCTGGCTCAGCGTATCCATGACCTGTATCGTGCCAAGGGTACTAATCAGTCCTACGAATTACTATTCCGTATTCTATACGACGAACCAGCGGAGATCTACTATCCCAAGGTAGACTTACTACGTTCTTCGGACGGCAAGTTTGACAGACGCACTGTTATTAAAGTTATCGAGAATGCTGGTGATGCGTTTAACTTAGTTGGACAAACAATCACTCAGGCTGCAGATTTAGGTAATGGTATTACTTTGGCATCGGCTAGAGTAGAATCAGTTATTAAGACTTCTGCTGGCACAAACATTATTGCAGAAATAAACATTAATCCCACAACACTTGTTGGAACATTTATTGCTGGTGCCACCATTACTGGTTTAGACAATCAAACCGATTCTCTAATCTCCATGACCTCACAAACCCTAATCTCCAATGTTAGATTGGACACAAAGGGTTCGTATTACAGCATTGGTCAAAAGTTTACCACTGCAGCTGGTTCTGGTTTAGACTTTCTTTGTGAAGTTGCCACTGTTCAAACAGGTAGTATTTCTGGCATCTTTGTTCAAAACCCTGGATCTAACTATCGCAAGGGTGACTTAATCAATTTCAATAATACAGATACTGGTGGTTATGGTGCCAGTGCCGTTGTTGAAGAAGTAGATCAAACAGCGTTCCTATTGGAAACTACCACTGGTGCGTTGTTCTCCACAGGTGCACTAACCTTTGATATTGGTGACGCAACCAATACCTATGTTGGTCTTCCAACTTATAACAATCTGGCAGGAACACGTTTAACTGGTACAGGTACTGGTGCAGCGTTCAATGTAGGCTTCACTGAGGGTTCTCCAGACGTTTACACAATTGGTATCTATGCTGGTGGTAATAACTACACTGTTGGCGATACAATTAAAATTCTAGGAACATCAGTTGGTGGTGCCACAACTACCAATGATATTACTATTACTGTTGCCACACTAAGCGACATTCAGGCTACAGCTGGTGACTTTATTGTTGGTCAGACATGGATTGTTGCAGATTTAGGCAGTACTACTCAGTTGCAATGGAATCAGATCGCAGGAACAACTGGTCAGGTATATACTGTGGGATCTCGATTCACTGCTGCCATAGAAGGTTACGGCAGGGGTTCTGGTAAAGCAACACAAACTTCTATTGATACTGTTACCTTTACTGGCACAGCGCCAGCAGTTTCGGTAAGTCCAGATATTGATCGCAGCAGGGGTCGTATCTCTGATACAGCATTGACTTCTTCAACTGCATCATTTATGTTGTTGGAAGATGGTGGTAAAATTATTCCTGAAGATGCCACCATCGGTGGTATTAAGAGTGTTAGGGTTATTGATGGTGGTAAGTTTTATAACAAAACCCCAATCCCAACAGCTGCAAATTCTTCAGGCAGTAACGCAAAGTTAGTTGCTTACGGTGAAGACATCGGTAGGATCACAGGTATAAACATCACAAACCTTGGTGTTTACTATGAATCCAAACCATCTGTTGCTTCTCCAGTTAATGCTATCATCAACAATTTAAACAATACCAACTTTGTTCCTGGTGAGGCTATCTACAGCGAACCAGAAGTATTGTTATTGGAAACTGGTGGTGAGTTGCTTCTTGAGAATAGCTATAGCGATAGGCTACTCAATGAAGAACAAAGTGGTGGTTATGGTTTATTCGAATCCTTTAACACATCAAGAAACCTACTAACTATTAGCCCAGCTAATATTAAGAATCGTATAGTTTCTGAGAATGGATTAAACTACATTACCTTTGAAGATCAACGTAAGGTTGTAACTGAAGATTCTGGTGAGTTTACTGGCAATCAGGTTATTCGTGGTCTAACCTCTGGCGCACGTGCTCGAATCATGAGCATTGGCCATGCGGAAGTTACGCCACAACGTGGTGCAGTGGGTAAGTATGTTGGTGTGTTTATTGGTGCTGATGGTAAAGTTTCTGAATCATCAAAGCGCATGCCAGACAATCTTTACCACCAAGAGTTTAGCTACGTTATTAAAGTTGGTCTGTCCATCGATAAATACCGTGATGCAGTAAAGCGTATTCTACACCCAGTGGGTCTTGCACTATTCGGACAGGTTGCTATTCAGTCCTTTGGCGACGCAAAAATGCCAGGACTTACTTCCACTGATTTGTTCCGCACTCTTAGCCTTGGTATTAGACAGATTATTGATGCCAAGATGAAGTCGTTACACCACAATGTAACTTTGGTATTCCCGTTGTTCGACAAAGCAAATATGCGCATGCATATTCTGGCGTCAGACTTCTTACCAGTACTTCACTTCCCACGTGCGGAACCACTCAGCGTATATGTTCTGGATTTGAGATCCAAGTCTATAACCGACTGGCATACTCATATCTGGTTAGATCCTATGGATCTTCGTTCTCAAATTAGACAGAACGTAGTTAGCATCGAATCTAAGGTTCTTAGAAGTGGTGTGCAATTGGTTGGTGGACCAAGACTTGGTAATCTAGAAAAATTCAAATTCTTCATACCACCATATGAAGCTGGAACTAAAAATTCTTTAAATCTGAATCGTGAAGCATGGGATCAGGTATACCCTGCTCCGAATAATACCTATTGGAATACATACGGCACAACTCAGATTAAAGACTTCGGCGATATCGTATTGGCAGATGTCATAAATAATCCAGAGAGAAAGGTCGATTTTATCATAATCGATGCTCATATCGACATAGTCTCGAACCCTCCTGGGGAAGTTACTTTCGATTATGGTTTATCTTATATTACAATGGATAATTTAGGGTTTACAATGGACTTAGATACAGAAAGATCTGACTCCGATGACATCTTCATGGACGATATTCAAACAACAATGGACTCTACAAAATAAGAGTTAGGAGAAAAAATGGCTGCTATTATTACAAACAAATTTCGCATTCACAATGCAATGTCCTTTAAAGAAGGCTTTGGTGAAGCGTCGCCGACACAGATGTATCTGTTTATCGGTCGTTCACAACCATGGGCTTCGGACGCTGCGCCAGATACCCCAGTAGACACAGTTGAATCTGAATACTTTAACTACGATGATATGATTGCTATGAAACGCATTCAGGCATCAGACGTTTCCCATGCTATTCTGCGTCGTAACTGGACTTCTGGTAAGTACTATGACATCTATCGTCACAACTACAACAACAGTGCTAATCAGGGTGTTGACATCGATGCTGGTACTGGCACAACTCGTCAAACATTATTTGATGCAAACTACTTTGTTGTTACTGAAGAATACAACGTATACAAGTGTTTAGATAACCGCAACGCTGCAAGCGTAGTTGCTCCTTCAACACAACAACCGACTGGCACTTCAACTTCCGCATTTACTACATCTGATGGTTACACATGGAAGTACATGTACTCTATCTCTCCTGCTGATACATTGAAGTTTGTTTCTACAGACTTTATTCCAGTTAAGACTTTGACTGGTAACCCAGGATCTACAGATTCATACTACAGCCAGTGGCTTGTTCAGGCTGCAGCTACAAGCGGTTCTATCGACAACATCGTTATCACTAATAATGGTACTGGTTATACCAGTGCTCCAACTGTTGCTATTTCTGGTGATGGCACTGGTGCTACGGCAACTGCCACTGTAACAGCTGGTGGAGTTACAGCGATAAATATTACCAACCCAGGAAGTGGTTACACTTATGTAACTATTTCTTTCTCTGGTGGTGCTGGCGCAAATGCATCAGCATCTGCTATCATCTCGCCAAAGGGTGGTCATGGTTCAGATCCTGTCAAGGAACTTGGTGGTTTCTATGTAATTATGAACGTACGTCTTGAGTACGCTGATGGTGGTGGTGACTTCCCTGTTGATAATGATTATCGTCGTATCGGTATTATCAAAGATCCAATCTTGTTTGGAACAACCAACCTTGCAACAACTTCAACCCTAAGAGCAACAAAGACTTTGACTCTGCAGGCTGGCGTTTCTGGAACCTTTATCGTTGACGAAGTTATTACTCAGTCAACCACTGGTGCAACTGGTCGTATCGTTTCTTATGATCCTACTACACGTGTAGTAAACTACATCAAACAACAGGGTGTTCAAAACAACATCGACTTTACAACTGGTAACAATATTACTGGTGCTGGCTCTGGTGCTGTTGGTAACGTATCTGCTTTGGGTAACCCAGAAGTTGCTATCGACTCTGGTGAGATCATTTACTTTGAGAATCGTCGTCCAATTAATCGTGCTTCGGACCAGTTAGAAGACATTAAGATCGTTGTTGAGATGTAATAAATAGTAGTTGAATGCACCGAATAAACATAGGCTGAGAGAATGACTATCAATTTTAACGTAGATCCGTACTTTGACGATTACAACGAAGATGACAAATATCTTCGTGTTCTGTTTCGTCCAGGATACCCAGTACAAGCACGTGAGCTAACACAGGCGCAAACTATCCTGCAAAATCAGGTTACTCGCTTTGGTAACCATGTGTTCAAACAGGGTTCGATGGTAACTCCTGGTCAGGTGGCTTATGATGGTGAATTCAACTACATCAAACTACAAACGATCTACAACAACACTGAAGTTACATCTTATGTAGAAGAGTTTGTTGGACAAGAAATTGTTGGGTCAACCAGTGGCATTCGTGCACTAGTACTTTACGCCACTGAGTCTACCGAAACAGATCCTCCAACACTGTACGTTAAGTACATGAACTCTGGTACTGATACAACTACCAAAGTTTTTGCCGACAATGAACAGATTATTTCTCAGGATAATACCAACCAGCGTTTTGCGTTCACTTATACGCAGGGTGCAACTGGTTTGGGTTCATCGGCTTCTATTCAGAAAGGTATCTATTTTGTAAATGGATTCTTTACTCAGGTAGATACTCAAACTGTTATTCTTGACAAGTATTCAAACACTCCAACTTATCGTATCGGTCTTGATGTTACTGAAGATGTAGTAACTCCTGAAGAAGATGCAAACCTATTTGATAACGCACAGGGTTCATCTAACTTTGCTGCTCCAGGTGCTCACCGCTACAAAATTACTCTAGTATTAGAAAAACGTCCAACTGACGATGATGGCGATAAAGACTTTATCGAGTTGTTACGTATTAAAGATGGCGAAACTCAGTTTCAGGTTAAGAATGCTGCATACGCAGACATTATGGATACCATGGCTCGTCGTACCTATGATGAGTCTGGTAACTACAGCGTAAGACCTTTTGGTATTGATGTTCGTGAACACCGTAACAACGATCGTGGTACATGGGATGCTGGTGTTTCTTATAACATCGGTGACATTGTTGCCAATGGTCTTGGCCAGTTCTATGTTGCAAGAACCTCTGGTATTTCTACAACCAATAAACCAGTTCACACACTTGGTGTTTCCTATGATGGAACATCCTTGTACTGGGAATATACAACAGCACCACCATACAATCGTGGTGTTTACTCTGTTGCTGATGGTGGCGATGAAGCATATCTCGCCATGGGTATCGAAAAGGGTAAAGCATACGTACAGGGTTACGAGATCGAAAAACTCGCAACCACTTACATTAAAGTTCCAAAGTCTAGAGCATTCAAGCAGATTCTAGATGGTAAGATTTCCACACCAGTTGGAAACTTCGTACAGGTAACTAACCTGTATGGTCCTCCAAACCTTCCTACATTCCCAGTGGTTTATCTACGTGATGCCAAGACAGTAACTCGTGGTTCTGCAGCTGGCAATCAGGTTGGTACTGCACGTATTCGTGGTATCGAATTAGAATCTGGTGCAAACGGATCGGTTACAGCATACTACAAAGTAATGTTGTATGACATCGAGATGAACACAGGTGTAACTGATGTTGTTATCAACAGTGGTGGTACTGGTGCTTCTAGTCCAACAATTACCATTGATGATCCATTCATCAATGGCGTAAGTGGTAATGTCGTTGCTTCATGGACCAGCGGAATGTCTTCTGCCGTGGGCAATATTATTTCTTATGTTAACTCTGGTGTCAAGAACTTCTACAGAGTTACTGCATACAGTGCTGTTTTAAGTTCAAGCGCACCGACCCATACATTTGGTGTTACAGCTTATGGTGGCGCATCGCTTGAATACATCGGTACAACTGCCACAGCTACAGCTGTAGTTTCTAGTGGCGCAGTGGTTGCTGTTCAGGTAACACGTCCAGGTAATGGATACGTAACTCCACCGACCTTTACCTTCTCCAGTGGCTCTGCTTCAGTGTCATGCTCTGTTGGTAAGTTGGACTTTTCTCGTTTAGTTAAGCAACTTCACTATCCAACCGATGCAGCTGGCAATGCTTTCTCTGCAGATGCTTATCCAATATACAATGTTGGCGCAGGACAAATTACCTGCACTGGTGCTGGATCAAGTGCATTGGTTGTTGGTAATGGAACATACTTCTTACGACAGACTAAAGTTGGCGATTTGATTCGTGCAACAACTACAGCTGGCGCAGTCTCAGAATTTAAAGTTGGTTACATTATTGATAACACAACACTATATGCATCAGCAAACGTAACCAATGGTTTCTCTGGTAGTGCATTTACAGTTTTGAATAACCCACTGTTTGAGCCAACCAACACTGGATTGTTGTACAGACTTCCATACAATGCGATTCGTCGTATTCGTTCAGTGGATGATGCAACAGTTGGAACAACTACACGTGTTCGCCAGTACTTTGCTGAACAAACAGTTAACTCATCATATCAGTTAAACTACTCGACTGATACTGTTGACCAAACCTTCTTGACACCAGATAGCCCATCCTCAACGGATCGTAACTATCTACTGGTTAAAACATCTGGTGGCAACCTAAGCACTTATCCAGCTGGAACAGTTATTGCTCCAACCTCTATTGTATTCAGCGATACTACTCAACGTAACATTACTGTTACAGTTCCAAGTGGATTGTTTGATGGTACTGGTTCACGTGTTCGTTTGATTGCCACAGTTAACAAGTCGCAATCCTCTGCTGGTGAAAAGTCCAAGACTCTAAACTTTGGCGAGATCCTTAACGTAACTGCTCAGGCAAACGTACAGGCTACCACTATTAGTCTTGGTAAGGCAGACGTATATAAGATTGAAAAGATTCTACAATCAACAGTTGCTTTTGGAACAGCATACGATCCAGCAGCTGTAATTGACATTACAGATAACTACACCCTTAATGATGGCCAACGTGATACTCACTACGACATTGGATACATTACAAGAAAACCTGGAGTCTCTGCTCCAACAGGTCCAATCCGTATTTACTTTGAATACTTCTCGCATACAGGTACTGGTGACTACTTCTCTGTAGACTCATATTCTGGTATTAATTATAAGGATATTCCTACATATAAGGGCAATTCCTTAGCGAATTTCATCGATTTTAGAGCACGTATTAATGATGATGGTAAATCCTACAGTTCTGCTCCGAATCTTCCAAAGCGTTCTGAAGACATCATTGCTGACTATACTTACTACCTTGCACGTCGTGGATCTTTGATTGTCAATGGTGATGGTTCGCTAGTTAACAAAGAAGGTGTTTCATCGGACACTCCAGAGTTTCCAGAAGCACCAGGAACTGGTATGGTATTGTACAATGTTACATACATGCCTTTTACCTACGATACCACCAACAAGCAGGTAATTATTACTTCTATCGATAATCGTCGATACACCATGCGTGATATCGGTAAGTTGGAAACACGTATCGAAAAGCTGGAAGAGTTTACTAAACTTTCTATGCTGGAACGTGCCACTGCATCTACTCAGATTATTGATACAACAACACTCAGCGATCGACTAAAAGCTGGTTTCATTGTTGATACCTTTGATGGTCATAGCACTGGTGGAACAACTGAGATTGATTATCGTGTTTCTATCGATACAATCAATCGTGAGGCTCGTCCACTGTATAACATTGAGAACGTGAATCTAATCGAAAAGAACTCAAACGATACTCAACGTAGTGCAAATGGATATATTGTCAATGGTGATGTGTTTACACTGCCGTTTACGCACCTGTCAGTTATCAGTCAGCTTAAAGCGTCTAGAACTGAAAACATTAACCCATTCGCTATCTTTACCTTTATTGGTAACCTGATGCTTAACCCAGCCTCTGATGAGTGGGTTGACATCGAGAACGTAGACGTTACTGTGTTTGATGACAAAGAAAAACAAGCACTGGAATCTCTTGCTAATTTAACTTTCAATCCAATTACTGGTAAGCAGGGTATCCTCGGTAACTACTATGGCGCATGGGAAGAAGTTTCCACTGGTAGAACAAACACAATTAGTACCAATTTTAGATCAGAATTTGGACCAAGCGATTGGTGGAGATTCCAATCTGGCTGGCGTCGTGAAGTGCATGATGAGATAACAGCAAAAGAAATTGGATATCAAAGAACTCAGTACACCACTGAAGTAAAGATGATTGGTAGCGGAACACCTATTCTTACTGAAGACAAGGTAACAAGTTCTACAATCATTCCTTATATTCGTTCACGTCCACTGCTGTTCGTTGGTAAAGGTATTAAACCTAGCACATTGGTCAATGCATTCTTTGATGGCACTGCTGTTAATGAGTATGTTACTCCTGCCAAAACTCTTGTTATCACAAACCGCACTGGTATGTTTGACGACAGATCCAACGTAGGTGCAAACAATGCTGAGACAGCACGTGTAAGTACTGTGGATGGTAAAACTGCGTTGGCATACAACAAGGGTGACCTAGTTTATGTTGCAACACGTGGTGGAAGTTCTTACACTGCCGACAACTCTCCAGCTACCAGCGTAGTTGCGTTAGTTGAAGATAATACTACAACCCTGCGTATCGTTAACACAATCGGAACATTCCTTGCTGGTGACGTTGTTGTGGGTTCTGTTTCTGGTGCACGTGCCACAGTTGTTTCTATCGCAAGCCCGACATCTTTGGTTACAAACCAGAATGGTGAAATTGCTGGCGTATTTAATATTCCAAATACAGAAAAGCTACGTTTCCGTTGCGGTACTCGTGTGTTCCGTGTTTCTGATAGTGCCACAGATCTAAACTCAACAACACGTGCTGAGGCATCATACCTAGCTTCTGGTGTTAAAGAAGTTCACAATAGATCCTTTAGTTCTATTCGTCACTACGAGATTGCCACACGTGAACTTCCAGGACAGACAAATGGTGCACCACCAAACACATGGGTAAACGATCCAGCATCTGCTCGTACTGTTGCAGATACCACATGGTATGATCCGTTGGCACAAACCTTCTTGGTTCAAAACAAAGGTGGTATGATGTTGAGTAAAGTCAACATTTACTTCCAGAGCAAAGATGCCAACATGCCAGTGCGCATGGAAATCCGTGAAACAGTGAATGGATATCCAGGTAAGGTTATCCTGCCATTCTCCAGCATATCGTTGAATCCTTCTCAGGTTAATATCTCTCAAGATTCATCAGTACCAACTACCTTTACATTCCCAGTTCCAATCCCACTGCGTGACAAAGGTGAGTATGCGTTGGTTCTACTTTCTGACTCCAATAACTATCGTGTTTGGATTTCTCAGATGGGTGAAAAGGATATCTTAACTGGTCGTCCGATCTCTGAACAACCTTACATGGGTGTGCTATTCAAGTCGCAAAACGGCTCGACATGGACAGCTGAACAGTATCAGGATTTAAAGTTCGAATTGTATCGTGCCAAGTTTGATACAAACACTGTTGCTACAATTGACTTTGTCAACGACACACTACCAACAGATGTATTGAAAAGCAATCCGTTGGAAACAACAACTGGTTCTGGAGTGATTTACGTTACTCACTATAACCATGGTATGCCAAGCGGATCTAAAGTTAGATTCAGTAATGTTACTGGAACTTACCATGGTATTCCAGCTAACCTGCTACAGTCAGCAAATACCGTAACACGTATTAGTAACAGCAAGTATTCTATTACTGTGGCAGCAACAGCAACAGCCACTGGTTTAACTGGTGGTGATCGTATCGGTGTTACAAGAAATGTTCAGTTTAACTTGTTGCACCCACAGGTCGAGGAATTCATCCTGCCAGATACCAACATTCAGTATGAAGTTCAGGCATGCACTGGTAAGTCTCTGGACGGATCAGAAGTTCCTTATGTTCTTGAGGACACATGGATTGATATTGCACCTAACCAGTCTAACTACTTTAGCAACCCAAGACTGTTGGCTTCTTCACTGAATGAGTTGACGTTGTTGAATGGTAGCAAATCCTTTACCATGCGTGCCAAGTTGTTTACAACAAATGATGCGGTAACTCCAATGTTGGACATCCACCGCACCTCTGCGTTGGTTGTTGAGAATCTTATTAATAACCAAACTGAAGGTAATATTACTTACGTTGATGAAACAACCCCAAGGATTGGTTCTTCTTTGTCTAAATATATTACCAAGAAGGTTAAATTAACCACTCCTGGAACTGGTCTTCATGTGGCTTTTGATCTTAACTGCCCACCCGAAGCCAATGTTAATGTATACTACAAAGTAGCCAAAGCTGGTGATGCCATCTTGTTTGAATTGCAACCATGGAGACTTTCTGTTCCAGATGCTCAAACAATTCCTAAATCCAACGATGCTGGTTCATTCCAAGAAGTTGCCTTTACGGAAGAAGAGTTGGACGAGTTTGATGTTGTTCAGGTTAAGATTGTCTTTACTTCCACCAACTCATCGGCTATTCCAAGAATTCAAAACCTTAGAGTGATTGCGTTGGCATGATGAAAGTTATCAAAGTACAAGACGAGACCAATCTCGTTAGAGATGTTGAGACAGGGGCTATTCTTTTTAATAACTCTGCTCAACATCACAAGTATGTGGAACAACGCAAGAAGTTCGTTTCAAGGAACGAGCAAATAGGACAACAGGCAGAAGAAATAAATAGCATGAAGAATGATATTTCTGAGATCAAGGGCATGTTAACTGCCCTACTGAATAGGAACCAATAATGGCGGTCACTAACGTATCCCAATCGAACACCTTTGATCAGTGGAGGGTTAAGACCAACACAATTGCCACGGATCTTGGTGATACTGCTACATTGACCACTACTGCAACCACTGCTGTTGGTGGGGTTAATGAACTAAAGGGTAATATTGGTCCCCTAAATAATCTGACTACCACTGATAAATCAACTGTCGTTGCAGCAATCAATGAAACTAAGGTTTCGGCAGTTCAGGAAGCAAACAGTTTTTCAATCGCAATCGCAGTTGCACTAGGATAAAAATATGGCAAACACATTTAAGAATGCACTGGCAAGAAACGTAGGAACCACAGCGGTATCCGTATACACTGCCCCTTCAGCAAAGAACTCCATCTGTATCGAACTGGACGTATGTAACACTACAGCGTCTGGTGTAACATGCGATGTTTTCATTACAAAATTCTCCGACTCACTTAACTACTATCTGATTAAGTCTGCCCCTGTTCCAGTGGGTGGTTCACTGCAGGTTGTTGCTGGTCAAAAGATTGTTGTTTCCAATGGAGATATAATTAAGGTAGTTTCCAGCGCAGCGTCAAGTCTTGACGTAGTTGGCGCAATACTAGAGGACGTCTAATATGGCAATCGTTGGCGTAAAAATTGGTCGTGGTGCAGCTGCGATTGCTACCAACACAGCAGTTGGTAATAACGCATTAGCTGCAAACACAACTGGTGCTCAAAATACTGCTTTTGGTTTCCAATCTTTAAAAGTTAATACCACTACTAACAACAACACTGCTGTTGGTTATCAAGCACTAGAAAATTCTACTACTGCAGGAAATACAGCTGTTGGTAATAGAGCAGTTAACAATCTAATTTCTGGTAGTAACAGTACTGGAGTGGGTGATCGTGCATTATTCACGACTTCGACTGGTACATTTAATGATGCGTTTGGTTATGCTGCGTTATACAGTAATACAACTGGTTCATATAACACTGCACTCGGTCAAGCATCACTTTTTGCAAATACAACTGCTGCCAACAATACTGCTGTAGGATCTTTTGCAGCAACCACAAACACCACTGGTCAGGGTATAACTGCTCTTGGTTGGAGAGCACTGTATTTAAATACAACTGGTTCTGAAAACGTAGCGATCGGTGGTACTTTCTCTACCTACTCAGCACTTTACTTTAATACAACAGGTTCAAATAATACTGCCGTTGGTGCTGGTGCATTATCTTTAAATACCACATCAGGAAACAACACGGCAGTTGGTCGTCAAGCACTTTATAGTTTAACGACCTCACAAAGTGTCGCAGTTGGATCACTTGCTGGATATCAAACGACTACAGGTGGTGGATTGGTGGCAATTGGTTATGCGGCTCTTGCTGCAAACACAACTGGTGTAAGCAACACTGCGGTTGGCACTTCATATAACACCAGTTCTGCTTTGATGTCCAACACTACAGGCTCGTATCATGTGGCAGTTGGAGAAGGCTCTCTTGCATCCAATACATCAGGTATGCAAAACACAGCCACAGGTTACCAGGCATTATTTGCAAATACCACAGGAACTAACAATGTTGCCTATGGTTATTTGTCATTAACTGCTAACACTACTGCTGATGACAATGTAGCATATGGTGTTTCATCAATGATGGGTAACACTACTGGCACCCAAAACTCAGGATTAGGTCGTTCTGCTCTACGTACAAACACAACAGGATCTGGAAACACAGCTGTTGGTTTTGATGCTCTTAGATTAAACACCACAGGCGGTACAAATACAGCGGTGGGTGTCAATGCGTTATACACCAATGTAACAGGTAGTGACAATACCGCAGTAGGTCGTTTAGCTTTACAGACTGCTACAGGTTCTGCCAATACCGCTATTGGCGAAAACGCAGGTAATGGAATTACCACTGGTGCTAAGAATACCTTATTGGGTCGCTACAACGGCAATCAAAGTGGTTTAGACATTCGCACAGCAAACAATAACATCGTGTTAAGTGATGGTGATGGAAACGTCGGTCTTCGTTCCTACAAAACTTTAGACTACACTACAGCGACTGCATTTACTACCATTTCTAATCGTGCATTAGGTATGGGACCAGGCAATACTACCGTAGCTACTGCACTGATGGTTACAGCCTCTGATAATGACCGAAATACTGCTGCTCGATATTCTGTGCCATACGCAACAAACAAGTGGGACCATGGGAACTTGTGGATTCAGATTTCATCAGGTAAAGGTGATGCATCTCTTAACTCGTCTGCATGGTACTTTTATCGCATTACCATGTATAACGGCTCGATGGGTGCAAGTTTAGCAGACAGCGGTGGAGATACTGGGTCTTTTACTATGACAATCTCGGATGATGGTGATAGCGCAAATTACGCCAACACTATGATTCTTGGAATTCTTGGACAGTCCACAACTGTAGCTGCTGATAACACCACAATGTATTGCAATTTAACTTGGTACCAAGGTTCTTACGAAGCATGGAGATACGCATGACATTAAAAATTAATGGTAACTTGGTTACCCAAAATATTGACGGCAATCAAAATATTGTCACTGCGGTTCCATGGGCATGCGAGACTACGGTTGGAACAGTAACAGCTAGTGTTCAGGGAACTGTCTCGCTTAAATATAACTCAGCAAGCCCATTTGTTGAATACCCAGAACTAACTGAACAAGAAGTTTTGGGTTGGGTTACAACTGCACTTGGAGGGCAAGAAGCTGTAGACTTCTACAACGAAGTTGTTCTTGAAAAAGCAACAAGTTTTGACTCAAAACCAGACAACAAAGCCACATTCCTTTTCGTAACTGCAGTGTATAAAGCACCTGCGCAATCTCAACCAACACCTTGGAGCAACTAAAATGAACGAACAAATCGAACAACCAACCGCAGAAGAAATCGCTCGCCACTACAGTGCAGCTATGGACTCTGTAAATCTTATCAATGGCACCAAACCAGAATTCACCTCTGATGAAGACTGGGCTGATACCCTAGAGCGCAATGCTGCTCACTTGGAGATCATGGTAGCAAAAGATTACTGGACAACAGAAAATCTTACACCATTTACTGCTGCAATCGCTACAGCAAGAGCATAAATAATAGAGAACATTAAAGAGACTATCAATGGCTTATATCGGCTACAATCCTTCACAACTAGCGATAGCACCTTTCGCCACTAAGTATTTTACTGGTGATGGTACTACTACAACCTTTACACTGGATCAATCAGTTCCAGGTGCGAACGAAGCGAACGTAGAAGTATTCGTCGAGAACGTACAACAGAATCCTGTTGATGCTTATACCATTGGTGGTGCACTTAACAATTCGTTAATCTTTTCTGAAGCACCTGTTACTGGTGGTGCCATCTATGTTATTCACAAAGGTGAAGCTACTTACAACTTACAACCAAGCACTGGTTCAGTAACTGCAACTACATTGGATCCAGTACTACGTAACTTTACCGTGGATAACTTCACAGGTAACGGCAGTGCTACTACCTTTACGCTAACTGATACTCCATACTCTGCCAATTCAATTTTGGTAACTGTGGATGGTATCGTTCAAACTGCTTCAACTAACTACACTGTTTCTGGAACTACACTAAGTTTTGGTTCATCGGCTCCAGATAGTGGTGCTGTAATTACTGTTGTTCACATGGGCTTTAGCTCTGGTAACAAAGCAGTAATGGATGGTAGTATTACTCCTGTTAAGTTAAGCACTGGTGGACCAAGTTGGGAAACTACTGGTCGTGTAAGTATTACTGCTCCAACTACTGGTGCGCTAAGATTAACTTCTACACTCACAGATGCTACCAACAAACTCGGTAGAATCACTGGTCGTGCATACACTAATTCGTTGACAGATTTTCTAGCATTCGATATTCGTGGTCTCGAAACGCAAAATCAAATATACTATGGTGGTGGTTCTGGTTTATTGAATTGCGTTAGTGAGCACAGATGGCATGTTGCCGCCAATAACAATACAGTTAGTGGCACAGGAGCCATGGTTCTAGACGTCAATGGATTTTTAGCTCTTGGTGCAGCTACTGGTTCTGATTTAAATACCAACTATATTGCTGGCAATACAAATGCAAAGAACTTGTCTATTGTCGGCAATGGTGCTGCAGCTTCTGCAGATGGTCGCTTGATTCTTGTAAACCCACAAGCATACTCTAGCATTTCAACCACCACATCTACTGCTGGTCGTATCTTCTTTGGATTCCCAAACACTTCCACAGGAACAACTGGAAACTTTGCATCAATTGATACCTTGGCATATGGTACTGGTGGTACTGGTGGTTATGGTATCACATTAAGACTTCAGCCTAAATCAGATAATGGTGCTGCAATCGTTGCTATGCAGTTGTTGCCTACTGGCACTGTAGATCTACCATACGGACAAATCAAATTCCCAGCTGTACAGAATGCATCTTCAGATGCCAATACGCTGGATGATTATGAAGAAGGTACTTACACACCTACTACCAACATTCCTACCAATTCTGGTACGACCGTAGTTCGTGGCATTTATACTAAAGTGGGTCAATTGGTGTTCTTTACAGTTGATGTTAGAAATACTACTGGAAACTTTACTATAACCGCAAATGCTAGTTATGTTTCTTTGCCATTCCCTGCTGTTGATAACAGTAGCAATATATACTCAGCTGGTTCTTCAATTAACGTAGCTTCCACTACAGACTTTGGTGGGGTACAATTGGGACCATCACAACAAGCAATTTCTTGCAAAACGTATACCAGCGTTGCATGGATTTCGTTCAGTGGATGTTACAGAGTAGCAACCTAATTTTAAATATCTTCAGTGGATTCTGAAGACGGACATTAACCAAGGAGAAAACAATGTCACTAAGTAAAGAAGTCGTTATCTAATGAAGGTATACAGAAAGATCTGGACTGAACACTTTGGTAATATTCCTAAGGATGCAGCTGGTAGAAGTTATGAAATTCACCATTTGGATGGTGACAGAAATAACAATAGCATAGATAATTTAATCTGTGTTGATATAAATGAACATTACAGAAT
>Ga0247723_1000040_pt1 | contig 72814 bp, 107 predicted proteins | sample MSEWelMarce5H_FC_FD_189079 | JGI IMG/M metagenome (GOLD analysis project Ga0247723, IMG submission 189079) | Subsurface sediment microbial communities from gas well in West Virginia, United States - MSEEL Well Study Marcellus 5H_FC | ecosystem: Environmental > Terrestrial > Deep subsurface >...
CTCCAGCAGCCATGATGCCTACACCAATGTTGCTAACGACCAGTGCTGCAAGACCATAAATTGCGTATGCAATTCTACGATTCTGTGCCTTTGGAATAAGAATTCCAATAGCATCACTTGCGGCATCCTGTGCTCCCTGTGGAAGCGGTTTAATAGTAGCCATAGGTTTTGTCTCCTTAGTTGGTTTATTTGTTTCAACAGGCTTTGCAGCCTCTTCTTTTGCAGCTTTGTCTGCTGCTGCTTTTGCATCTGCTGCAGCTTTTTCTTCTGCCTTCTTAGCTTCTGCAGCTACCTTTTCGGCAACTGCTTTTGCATATTCTGCTGCTTTGTCTGCTGCTTTCTTAGCTTCGGCTGCTGCTTTAGCTGCTTCTGCTTTTGCATTATTCATAGCATTAATGTCCTCTACTAGGGTCTGCAAGAATCCAGCCCACGATAGTGGACCAAGAATTCCATCGACAGATCCTGGTGGGGCATAGTTACCATTTTTCTGACCATACTTCTGTAATCCCATATATGTGTTTTTACCTGGAATTCCATCAATTAGCCCTGAATAAAGATAGTTTTGCTGTAGCAGTGTCTGGATTCCTGTCCAAGTCTTTGGTCCAGTAGTGCCATCAATAGCTCCGTCGTAAAGTCCAATGTTTGCTAGATTCTGTTGTACTAAACGGATAGAGTTTGTGACTGATGAAGCAGTGCTTCCACTACCACCAGCAGATGCACCCTGAACATATTCAAGTGGGTTGACCCTTACTCCATCTGGTGAAATTAGATGCCAGTGTACGTGGGGTCCAGTGCTGTCCCCAGTGTTACCTGTGAAGCCGATAACCTGACCCTGAGCATAGTTTCCCTCACCAACAAAACTGTTAAGATGTAAATACTCATCAACAAAACCGTTTCCATGATGAAAACGAATCCAATTCCCTCGACCATTTCCAGTGTCTGGTCTATTTTCTAAACGACCAGCTCCTGGAGCAGGAATCGGGGTGTTCATGCCAGTGGCATAATCAATGCCGCCACGAGAGCCACGATTTAAGTGGTCTTGCCATCCATCCGAAATTGGATAGCGAGCGAGCGTGTTAATATAACTCATGTCTTACCTCCTTAACAATTATACCATGATATAAAAAATTACCCTGTTGCGTATTTGTTCATTACAGGCCAAGGATCAACTGGCGTATTTCCATCACGAATTTCATAGTGCAAGTGAGGACCAGTTGAAAGACCAGTGTTTCCTACTTGGCCAATTGGATCTCCCATTCTTACTGTCGTGCCAGGTGCAATATGTGGTGGTATTGATCCCTCAATCATATGAGCATAAACCATTGTATAGTATCCACCGTCAAATATTATAACGTGTACCCCATAAGACCCAGACGATTCTGCTTTTATAACTACTCCGTCTGTTGCTGAAACTATTGTTGTTCCATACCCTGGCATAAGGTCAAGCCCGTTATGATAGGACTTTGTGTTTGCTCTCCAAACACCAAACCCCTCATTGTAATGTTCTGGTGATACAGGCCACATAAACTTTGGCACATAAATGTCAAGAGATCTTTTTGAAGCAGTGTAATCTGATGCCTTTAGAGTTTGTGTTCCTTTTTCTTCAAAGCTATAACTAGCATTTTCATCAGCATTTGAGATAGCTGGGTTTGCCAAAGAAAATGATAAAAATATAGCAAAACTTGCAACAACTGCAAAGCCCTTAAAACTAAAAAATTTTAACATTCTTACCTCCTAAAATAACGGTAAGTTTCTATTATAGCGTAACTATATTGAAAGTCAAAACCTATTCACTATAAAATCCAATATTCTCTAGAAGCCTTTGATCTGTCTTGTTTAGTTCAAGAGCTTTTTTGCCATACTTCAAAGCATTTTCTTTGTCTCCTAAATAATAATAAGAGATTGCAAGATAGTCATACGGAAGATATCCCCATGCAAAATCTTCACAAAGATAGTCTAGTGGCTTTTCTTTAATATCTAATGCTTCTAGGCATTGCTGTTTGCAGTTTTCCCAGTTTGATTTTTCATAATAGTACCCTGCCAATTCTACTATTGGCTCTCTTCTGCCAGGACTTTCTTTTATTGCAAGCTTAAACCATTTCTCTGCATCTTCTGTGGCACACTTTGCAATATATCGCATAGAGGCTGCTCGCTCTGGAGGCCAAACTGCCTTTGGCAAAGATAGGTGTCTCTTAAACTCTTCTTGTGCCTCTTGATACCTTGCATTAAAAAACAATTCACGAGCATAGTAGTATGCGTTTCTGTCATCTGTAGGATCTTCTTTTACAGAGAGTTCAAGCAGTGGCAGATATTGTCCCCTTGACTTTGAAGAATCTGGGTAATGATGAATTTCAAGATTACACCAACCCTGTACTTCTTCTATACGATCAGCTTTGATCACCTCATGAACTGGATGCTTCCAAACGTATCCGTGCCTTGCATGAATCTTGTCTCCACCATACTGAAGTCCAGGAGATCCGTCTTCATTCCATGACCAAGTATATTTATATCTAGGACGAGTAATTCCTTTTTCTAGCATACCCTCCAGTTCTTGCCTCCAACCAGGAAGAAGAATTTCGTCCATGTCTAAAGCAATACAGTAGTCAATATCCGAGGGTATCAAGGCTAGAGAAGCGTTTCTAGCAACATCAAATCTCCAAGGCTTTACAGATACAGGTATAACATTAATGCCTAAACCCAAAGCCTTTTCAAATGTGCCGTCTGTAGAACCAGTATCGGCAATCAAAAGATAGTCAGCTTCTTTTGCTGACTCATACCACTTTTCTACAAATTGCTCTTCATTAAGTGCAATTGCATACACTGCTATTTTCACTAATACCCACTATTTTTTAAGACTCAACATTGGAAAGAATTTGCATAAAGGTAATGTCTGTGATCTGTGTACCACATGGACCACATACTACGTTTATTGGAATAATTTCGTCGGTAAGAATTGTAATTGGCATACCCGAATTTTGACAGCCAGCTATACGACATATAACGATTGATTCATTCATATTTTTTCCTTATTACCAGTATAGCAGGACACAGCCATTGCCGCCGTCTCCCCCCAGGCCTCCGCCTCCACCGCCGCCTAGGCCACCTGCACCTCCAACAGATGTGCTTGTTGTGTCTGAGGTTCCATTGCCCCCTGGCCCCAAAAAACCACCGCCTCCTCCACCGCCAACATACTTAGTAGATGTACCAGTACGAGTAGCCCCAGTACCACCAGGGTATACACCAGATCCGCCGCTGCCAGCTGTAGCAGTTGCTCCATTTGCAGCGTTATTTTGCCGTGCTCCACCTCCTCCGCCACCAATTAGTCCAGACCCACCATTGCCACCAGTAGCAGCAGCTGAACCAGCAAAAGAAGTAGAAGCAGCCCCACCACCGCCACCAGAAACACCAGATCTGCCATCAGTAGCAGCTACAGCACCAGCAACATTTGATATAACCCAATTACCCGATTCTCCTCCTATAGAAGTAAATAGTACAGAACCAGAATTACTAGCAACAGTTGTACTACTGCTAAGACTAGCCTGTGGGGTGGCTCCTGCACCAAAAACGGAAGGAGTTGAACCAATTGTTCCTATTCCTCCACCAGCAGCATATAGTGTTGAGTATAAACTTGGCTCTCCTCCAGAACTTGAAAGCCCTGTTGGTCCAGCACCAACAGTTACTTTATTAGAAGCTGGAACAAGGCCATAAACAATTGCCCCAGCTCCGCCACCGCCGCCGCCGCCGCTGGCTCCTCCAGCGTTGCCACTACCTACAACAATGGCAAATACAAGATCAGGAAGTGGATCAAAATCACTCATAGAAATAGCTAGTGTGGTTGAGTTTATTTTTACAAAACCTTTGTAGAGAGTGTTTCCTGACCACTCACTGAATCCTCCGATGGCAAAAATGTCTCCGCTGGATAGCTGAATTACATCATCCACAAGGCCACCGTTACTAGGACCAAAGTTTGAACTAAACGTTCCATTTGAAGTTACTCTGTAAAGGCTCTCGACACCACCAAGAAGAAAACTTCCATCAGATTGGATGTAGATGCACCTAAAGCTATATGAAACTGACTCGTTACGGAATTCAACAGTTCCGTTTGAGTTAAGGCGAACTATTCCAACTGCTGTCTGAGAGACCGAGTTTACTATCCAAGAGCTAAAGTCTCCCCCCACAATAATAATTTTGCCATCAGGTTGTATAGCAACATCTAGTAGTACTGGACTGTACTCAGAGTCATATGGCCCCTCAACAGCAGCTGTAAAGGCCGTATCTAAGCTGCCGTCAGAATTAAGGCGAGCTACGCAATTACAAGATACTCCTTTGATCTGATTAATAGTTCCTACAAGTACAATTTTTCCATCACTTTGTACGGCCATAGCGTTGATTTGCCCACTAACATCTGTGTCATCAAAAACAAAAGAAGAGTCTCTAGTTCCGTCAGAGTTTAATCGAACAATTCCACCGACTGTTGTCACTCCATTCCAAGATTCAAAAGTTCCTGAAACAACAATTTTTCCGTCAGTTTGAAGTGCAATGCTTAATATATAACGGCTTGTTGTTGGTCCTGTACCAATATTTGTCATAAAAGCGGTATCTAAAGTACCGTCAGGATTGAGACGAGCTATGCGAGTCGCCGTTGAGCCATTAAACAAAGTAAACTGACCAGCAATAAGTATTTTTCCGTCAGACTGCAAAAGAACTTTACTTATAGAGCCACTATCGCCTGTAGCTCCTGTCCCAGTGTTTGCAACAAAAGAGGTGTCAACGCTACCGTTTGAATTAAGCCTAGCAATTCCACTAGCATTAGGAACACCGTTTACATTAGTAAAAATTCCTACAAAAATAATTTTGCCGTCGGTCTGCTGAACAACATTGTAGATGGTGCCATCACACTTAGGGACAATTGTTCTAGTACCTGCAGTTGAATCTTGATATCTAAGTACTTTATCTTTGGGAATAGGAATCATTTTATCACCAGTAAATCAATACGCATCCGTTACCGCCAGCACCACCAGCACCACCAGCAGTAGCGGCTCCTCCGCCTCCACCACCAGAACCTCCTGCACCACCAGTACGAGCAGTAGTTGAAGTTCCAGCAGTTCCAGTAACCCCTACTGCTAAATATCCTGTGCCGCCAGCACCACCTGAATTTTTACCAGCTGCAGAGGTTCCAACGGATGCAGTAGCTGCAGTTCCTGCACCGAAATATCCTGCTCCACCTGCTCCACCAGTTGCTACACCAGTTGTTGTGCTGTTGATTGCAGCAGATCCTCCACCACCACCAGTTTGACCAGCACCACCTGCACCAGCAGTTGCACTAAGCGTTGTTGAAGTAGTAAAAGCTCCACCGCCTCCACCTCCTGCTACAGCTGTACCTCCTGCAGTTCCTGCGGCTGTTCCTGTACCAGAGGTAGCAGAACCACCAGCACCACCTACACAATAAGCTAGAGATGATCCAGCAGCTCCTGTAATTGTTCCTGCTGTAGTTGTGACTCCTGAGCCACCAGCTCCTGCACCATTAACGGAAACTGAGGCTGCAGCGGCTTTACCACCAGCCTCTCCACCTTGAGCAAAAAGACCAGCATAGTAAGAATCTCCACCGTCAGTGGCTGCTGTAGCACCAGTGGCACCAGTGCCACCTGTTCCAATAAAGCAAGTCGCTTGTGCTGGAACCCATCCGCTAACAACAGCTCCGCCACCACCGCCACCACCGACTTGATAGCTTACGTTGTTGCCGTTTCCACCACCGCCACCTGCTCCAACAACAACGGCGTAAACAAGATCAGGGGCACCAGTTAGAGTTACAGACTGTGTTCCAGTAGCAGAAATTGTTGCTTGTAAAATAAGAGTTTCTGATGCGCCCGTTGGTCCAGTAGCACCCGTAGCCCCTGTAGGTCCTGTGGGACCAGTAACGGTGCTTGCTGCTCCAGTTGCTCCTGTGGGTCCAGTTGGACCAGTAACGGTAGAGGCTGCCCCTGTAGCACCTGTAGGACCTGTAGGTCCTGTAACTGTAGAAGGACTTCCTGTAGCACCAGTAGGGCCTGTAGGACCAGCTTCTCCAGTATTACCCTGAACACCTTGAATTCCTTGAGCACCAGTTGGACCTTGAGCACCAGTTGCTCCTGTAGGCCCAATATCACCTGTTAAGCCTGTGGGACCTTGAGCACCAGTTGGACCTTGAGCACCAGTTGCTCCAACTGCACCAGTTGGTCCTGTCGGTCCAGCATCTCCTGTGGCTCCTGCAGAACCCGTTGGGCCTGTGGGACCTATAGCACCTTGAGGTCCAGTAGGTCCTTGAGAACCTGTGCCTCCAGTAATTCCCTGTTCACCCTGGATACCTTGAGGACCTGTTGGTCCAATAAGACCAGTTGCTCCTTGTGGGCCAGTTGGACCAGTAGCACCTGTTGCCCCAATCGATCCCTGTGCTCCTGTGGGACCTGTTGGACCTGCAACCGTGCTAGCTGATCCTGTTGGTCCAGTTGCACCAACTTCACCTTGTGGTCCAGTAATGCCCTGAATACCTTGTATGCCTTGAGGTCCTGTGGCACCAATAGTGCCTTGTGGTCCAGTTGGACCTGTTGCACCTATTGCACCTGCTGTACCTGTAGGTCCTGTTGCACCTGCTGTACCTGTAGGTCCTGTTGCACCTGTAGGTCCTGTAGGACCAACCTGAGTGTAAGTAACTTGAGTTACTGTAACAATCATGGATGGAATAGCTGGTGCTGGAGAGGTAGTGGTATTGTGTTTAATGTAAGAACTTAAGTTGTCCGTAGCCCACATAAATTCAAATTCATCGTCAGCAGAAAGTTCTAAGACATAGTTCCAAGCTGCGACTAATGCAGGAGCCTTGCCTGCTAGTCTTACTGTTCCTGCAGAATCAGCGATATCCGAGCCGTTAAGTCTTCCCCAAATATGTACAAAAGACTCGTATGAGGTGCTAGTTGTGTCTGAGGCTAACTGTGCAGAGAACTGAATATTGTATGTTCCAGCATCAGCGACGGTAATGAGACTACCCGAAGTAACTGTGACACCAATTCCGTCTGGGTCAAAAGTGTTTAAAGTAATTGGATAAGCAGTGTTGATTGTTGTCGCTACCTGGTCTGTAGTGTCCCAGAACGATCCCCAGTTAGCAATTGTTCCACCAAGACCAGGATCACCAGCATCACCAGTACGAACAAATGTAACATTTACATCAGTACCGTCAGCAAAAGACGATACAGAACCAGACAAATATACAATTGGGACAGCAAAATATCCAGTTGAGTGAGTATGGGATCCGTTGATAGCATAATAGGCAAAGTTAGCAGAGTTGCCAACCTGTTCCATTTTAAAATGACCCTTAATGGTTGAAGTAGAGTCGTCAATTGTGTCCAGGTATGCCTGATTGTTTGTAGAGTTAAGATCTAAAAAGTCAATGTAAAGTGAAGTAGCAGATGTAAAGTTAGTGTTGTTTAGCTTTAGGTTTCCAGAACCAGGATCTGAATTTGTGGTATTGGTTAAATAGTTATAAGTAAATACTGCACCACCAAATTGTCCAGACTCACCCTGCGGACCAGTTGCTCCTTGTGGTCCTGTGGCTCCAGTGCTTCCTTGTGGTCCAGTTGGACCCTGGCTTCCTGTAGGTCCAGTTACACCTTGTGGTCCAGTATTTCCAACAGTACCTTGGACACCCTGTATACCTTGAATACCTTGTGGACCAGTTGCACCAGTCTGTCCTTGTGGACCAGTAGGACCCTGATTTCCTTGTGGTCCAGTAGCCCCTATGCTACCTGTTGGACCTGTTGCCCCAATACTACCTTGAGGACCAGTAGCTCCTGTAGCTCCTACAGCACCAGTAGATCCAGTCGGACCTTGTTCTCCCTGTACACCCTGTACGCCTTGACTTCCTTGTGGACCTGTAGGACCAATGTTTCCCTGTGGACCTGTAGCTCCCTGTGTTCCAGTAACACCTATTGGACCTGTTGCACCTGTAACTCCTTGAATACCTTGAGGACCTGTGGGACCCTGAATTCCTGTAGCACCCGTTGGTCCAGTTGGTCCTAGAGAACCAGTTGCTCCTGTAGGACCTGTCGAACCCTGAATTCCTTGAACACCCTGAATTCCTTGAGCACCTTGTGGTCCTAAAGCACCTTGTGGTCCAGTTACTCCTTGAATTCCTTGAGCACCAGTAGCTCCAGTAGGGCCAGTAGAACCTGTTGGTCCAGTAGCACCAGTTGCTCCGTCAGAGCCAATAAATCCAGGACTACCTGTTGGTCCAGTGACTCCCTGAGCACCTGTTGCTCCAGTTGGCCCAGTAGGACCTGTAACAGTAGACGCACTACCTGTAGCTCCTGTGGGACCAGTCGGACCAGTTGGACCTGTAACTGTGCTAGCAGCACCTGTTGGTCCAGTCGGTCCAGTCGGACCAGTTGCTGAATCAGTCCATGTTGGTGAAGAAGATCCTTGAGATGTTAAGATTTGTCCAGCATTTCCATAGTTGCCAGTTGGTCCAACACCAATGGGACCGTTTAGGTCAATGCCTTTCTTTACCTTAAAATTCTTATCTTCGATTGCCATAAGTTTCCTATACTATGCCTTAAGTCCTATTCGAGAAAATCGAACAGTAACTGGCGTTACAGCTGGGGTAACGGTTAGAGTAATGTTTCCAGAACTTTGAGAAACACTAACTGCTCCAAGTGTGCCGTCGTTATCTAATATTCCATACTCTGTAACACTAACATTGTTTTTGTCCATAAGGACTGTTAGTTCTGTTGCATAAAATTTATTATTTGCACCGTCTGTTTTTGAAATAGAAACAAGATACTTTACAACTCTCCATTGAGTTGCAGGAAAACTGTCAATAATTGTTGGTGAAGAAATTGCACTCAAGGTGTGCTCATTGTTACCAAATGATCCAAGATCTGTGCTCTGCTGAATCAGGGTGTCAATCAAATCAACATAGTCTGCACCAGTAGGAATATCTCCAGTTTCAAACTTTGATTTTAGTGTATTGATATCAATTCTAGCCATAGTAAAAGTATATCAGATTATAAGATTAAGTTATTGTATCCGATAACTGCAATACCAATAGGTGCCGCCGATCCAGCTGGGAAATTAGAAAATCCCAATGTCGTAAACCTTATTCTGAATGGAGATATTTCTTCAACAGAAGATTTGTGAGAAAGATCAGAAAGATCAAGTATTGGATAGCTTGTTGCCCCTAAAACTTTTGAGGTATTGACAATGTCTGAAACTTCTGCCTTAGCCTGCAAATTATCAAAAGAGGCCCTTGCATAATTGACAGACTTAGCTCTACGTGCTATGCCAGAACCAGTGTCTATTATCTTTACAGTAGACATTATGACACCACTGAGTTAGTAACATCCTCTAGAATGATCATGCTACCCTGGGCAACTGTCCACACCCTTGTGGCATCTGAAAGCTCAATATCAAAGATGTCTCCAGTTTGAAGAACCGTAGATTGTTGTGGGGTAAGCTTTACTGTAAATTCTCCAGGACCGTCTGCAGCTGTTGCCTGTGGGAACAATGTCATACGCAAACTGGCGTTGTCTGTAATTGTTGGAGTTGTCTGGGCAACTGTTGGTCTCTTAATTTCCATCTCAATAGCCCAGTTGGCAATAGTTAAAGGAGCCTTTGCATCGTCTGTAACATACACTCTAAATGAAGCAGAGTCTCCACGAACAACTGTCCATGTGATAAATGGTGGGGTATTGCCAATAGAATACCCAGACCCTCTAGTAGTAGCCATGATTAAATTATACCATAACTAATTAATTGTATTATGTAGAATTAACCCCAGTTATATCAATTGCTACCCAAGATGTTCCGTTCCATCTTCTAACTTGTGTAATGTTTTGCCAAGCTGATCCGTCATATTTTCTAAGTTTACTTAAAACTGTAAAGCTTGGCCCCACATATCTTGTGATAGCGGTAATGAATACTGCTGTTGATGTGGCAGCTGAGCCAAATCCTGCAGTATTAAAAGCAAACATTCTAAACTGATGATAACGTCCTGGTGTTAAGTTTGTATAGGTGTGAGAAAGGGTTGTTGTTGCTAGAACCTCAGTGCCTCCCCAAGCTCCCCAGGTTGTTCCATCAGTAGACTCTCTTCTTTGAACTCTGTAGTTAGCGATGGCAGCACCACCATCAGCTGCAGAATTAGTTCTTGTTACTGTAACACTTGTACCGTTTAAAGTTCTAGAAATGCTAGCTGGTGCTGATGGAACGGTAGTCCAGACCCAACTTCCAGACAGTCGGCCGAGGAATGCACCATAATCACCACCAGTATAGCCATCGTACCTATAATGTATTACAGCATTTGTTGATACGTTGTCTCTGCGAAAAGTGGTTTCTGTTCCACCAGTTTTTGTTACTCTAACGGCGCAAGTTGTTGCTGGGTTTGTTGAAGAAAGTATGATTGCGCCTTCTCCGTGCAGGACATTTGCATAAACAATAGCCTTACTATTCGTGCCAGTTAGCCTATCTGGGCTAATAGAGGCAACCCTTATAGCATAGTTACCGTCAATATTTACTCTTGCACCAGCTGCTGCATTTGGAAAGCCAACAAGTTCTTGTTGAATGAAATCGTTTGTGTCGAGGAAGAAAGATGGTCCGAAGTTTCCAATTGCTCCACCAGGAAAATCAATAGTTGGCATCTGCTACCACATCCAAATGTCGCCAGCCTGCAGTCCTGGAGCAGTTGGTTGGGTTGCACCAATAAAAATTCTTCTGTATCCATCAAGATTGGTAAAATCTCCACCAGCAGCTTTGTACAGTAAAGCACTTCTTGCTACCGCAGCCGTTCCATACAAAATAGCATTATAAGAAGTTGAAGCTAGAGTGTTGCCAGCACCTGTTAAAAGTATTGCACTAGCATTTCCATTTTCAAGAACCTTTGTTGATCCATTTTCGGCAAGCATATCTGCATTGATACCATTTGATGCTGTCAAAGATCCAGTTACATTTACTGAAGAAGAAAATGTAACGCTACCACTAAAAGTTACGGTAGCTGAAGAAACGCCTACAGTAGCACCAGAAAGAGTTAGTGCACCAGAAAGAGTTAGTGCACTAGATATCGTTTGAGCTGTTGCAGTAGTTTTTTTAACTGAATCATTAAGGTACCAGCTTACGCTTGTGTGGTAATCCTCAAATGCCTTAACAATATCTGCATCATCATCAAGGGACGGGTTTGTTACAGTAAAAAGCGGAGGTATCCCTGGTGCTGCACCTGGAATTGTTGGGGTAAAGGGTTGTGTCATAGTATCACCATTATGATTATATCATAGCCTAAGCTACTCCAAATCTTCCCTTCGTAGCGTTAAAGTTTTCCTGTATTTCTGAACTGCTGAGTGCCTTATTATAAACGTACAAAGCACCAATTCTAGATATTGGCTCACGAGATCCTGGTGTTTGACCAGAATTAATCTTTAGTATTGAGTTATTTGTTCCTGTGCTTGTTTCTGTATTTGCAAGAGAAATATACTCTGTGTTGTTTACGTAAACTTTGCTTGATGTGGTGCTTCTTCCATTAAATGCAATCACTGATGTAACTAGAATCCAAGTATTTGTAGTAATTGAAGAAGTAGAAAGAACGTAGTAATCATTTGATGTACCGTCCATTTGAAGGGCAAGCTGACCTTCATTGCGAAGCTGTAGAGAATATCCTGCACCAGATGTATATTTTTCAAATATTCTATCTTTATCATTAAATGAAGATACGTCAATCCATAGTTGTAGTGTAAACACTGTGTTTGGCTCGCCCCTAGTTACCGTTGAGTCTGGGACAGAAATAAAATCGTCAACTCCATCTAGAACAAATACACCATTATTGAATAGGCTATAGTCTGTGCCATTTTGCAAAATTGCTGGCGAACTGTTTCCCTTTAGATCAAACCAGGATGTTCCAGTACCTGGATATGAATCGGGGTAGCTAGACTCGAAATGCGAAACTAGTCCAGACTGAACAATGTTTGCAGTAAAAGGCTCAACAGTTCCAGATCGCTTACCTGCTTGAAATGATCCTGTAAATGAACTAAGCATTATCCAAACGACACTAGCTGACCAAAGACAGCGTATGCCCCTCCATTATTCAAAATACTAAAGCTGACAATGTCCTTCTTGTTAGCATTTCCAGGTGGGACGCTACCTCCCTGCCAGTTAATTGTTTGTGCTACACCAGCAATCTGAACAGCGGTAGGAATTCTTGCAGTACCACCCTGATTTAGAATTAGTGTTACCGTGGTTGCTGAACCTGCATCAAGTGCTAGGTTTGTAAGATTGACCGTAAAGTTTGCTGAAAGATTTGTGTGATTAAAAATATGCCCTAAAGAACAGTTATGCACAACCACACCAGTAGCTCCAGTTACGCTTGTAAATGTTTCTGAAACTTTTTTAATTTTGAGAATGCTTGGATCTATCCAGGTTACTGCATAATCTGTTGGAGACTCTTTCCCTAAGTAGAAACCAGTGGTTCCTCCTGCTGGAACACCACTTCCGCTTGCTGCAACCAATTGCCATACGGCTGATCCAACTTGTGGAATTTGTCCAACTGTACCAGTTGCATTACGATACCATGTTGAACCATTGTATGTAACAACATTACCAATTGGATATGTGGCTGAATTATTATAAGGACCAGAAAAAGACCAGAGTGCATTTTGTCCTGCTGGTCCTGTTGGTCCTTGAACTCCTTGTGGTCCTGCTGCACCTGTTTGTCCAGCGGAACCTGGGAATGGAACAATTTTAATTGTTGGCATTATAAACTTCCTCCTGTTACGTCTCCGATAACAGTGATTGTACCAATGACAGGTGTCCAAACAGTATCATCAATAGTTACCTGGAGATCAAAAGCTAATTCTGCGACTACTGCCTTGTATCCGATTCCCCAAAATTTTGTAATTTCTGCAGGTGCCGTAATTTCTACGTATCCACTTCCTGCAGATGTTTCAAGTTCGTCTAGAACATCTCCCTTAAAATCATATGCGTATGAAGCATATTCCCAAGTTGATGTAGAATATTTTGTTACTTCGTCATCCTGTAAAAACTCTACACGAAGTACAGCGGTGTCGCCTCGAACGACAGTCCATTTCATGTTATATGGATTTGCACCAAAAATATCAGCGACGGTAGTCATAGTAATTCTATTATACACCACTAATAGGACTGGCACCCGAAAATAGTGGGTATGAGAGACGTTCGAGTGCCAGCCATAATTATTATAACATATTGTAACAATTTGATAACAAAAAAATAAAAATCATTGATATATCAACACTGTTATATAATCGTTACAACATTGTTATAGAAACGTTACCAAATACATGCTCGGGGTATGCTATGGTATATAAAGATAATAGATACTAAGAAAACTCTCTCTTAGAGATAGCTTCTCAATAAAAGAAAAACAATCCGAAGGATTAAGGATAAGTCTATTCTTTATTAGACTTATTGTTAGATACATAGCTTATAAACATTTCTGTAAGCCTATCTATTTTTCCATCTATCTTTTCGTGGAACTGTTCTCCACGTTCATTCTGCTCTTTTAGATGAATCACATCTGTTTCAAGTCTAGTAACCTGATCCTTTATTGATGATCCACCATTTGGCTTAAGTTCATGTCTGATCTCTTCAAACTGTTCTTTGGCAAATGCCTTAATGTAGAATCTAAGAATAGCGAATAGAATTCCAGCTACTGCTGAAACGCCAATTATGATTGCTATAATAGCTTGCCACTCTTCAATTGTCATGATATATTAATTATATCCTGAGTTTTTAATAAAATTACTACATGTTGTATGAAACATTCCCTGGATACACAATATACTTAATTAATCGCTCTTAAATCGCGGCGTAAAATTCGGCGGCGTATAGAGATACCAAACACATACCAAATACCACTATCTAAATATGTGTGATATCCTGGATATAACCCAGTCAAGTGCTTTCGGAAACCAGCGTAGTTGGTTCTTTAAACCAGCACAAATTTTCTCCTTATGCAGATAGGGAGATTTTTTGTTATACTATATATATGGGAAAAGTTGGAGATGATGTAAGCATATGGGATTTGCTTGATCCTAATATGCCGAGAAGTACAAGAGAACTTATGGAATCAAGATTGGCTATTTGTTATGAATGCCCTTTCTTTTTAAAAGGATCAAAGCGATGCTCCAAATGTGGATGTTTTATGAAGCTTAAGGTTTCTCTTGAACAGGCTAAGTGTCCTATGCATAAATGGTAATATATCCCTTTCAGGAGCAACTGCGTTGCTAATACCTCCGAAATTTGATACAATAGATCTATGACATATTATTCAGAAATCATCAATAAAGAAATGCTTGAACAAAACTTTGTTACTCAAAGAAAGACATCAAGACAGATTGCTCGTGAGTTTCACATCTCAAGAAGAATGGTTAATAAGTATCTTCTTGACTATGGATTTATTAATGTAAAAGATTTAGAAGATAATGATCTTCCCTAGCTACCCTCTGAGATTTGTAAAATGCTAGGAGATATCTTTGGTGGCCTTGTTGCTATAGTAGCTATCTTTGCTTTGATTGTTTATCTATCAGGATTGTACTGATCCATACCCTGGACCTTCTGAAAAATTATTGTTTTTCGATTTGGACATTTTCTGAATATTTTGTATTTGTGAACGATACACACTTTACAGTAACAATTCAAGTAAATTAGTCCGCACACTGGTATCCGCCCTGCCTCAAAAAATATTCTAATCTATTTTTAGACTTATCGGCGTGTCGCATTGTCATTGTCCGTGGTGCATGATAGGTTATAGATAACAACAAAGAATGGATAACAAAATGGAAACAGGTTGCTACTCAGAGTGTGAGTATGTGTGTGAGTGTGTGCAGTATAAGGTAGGTGCAAGCAAATGAAGTGTGAAGTGTGTGACTACTTTGACGCTAATGAAGTCATGGTATACAAGACAGAGATACTTAACTTATCTATGGTAGTCATGTGTGACTATTGCTTTCACGAGATATTGGAGATGAAGAATGAAACGGTCTAAGGCGTACTATGTAACAAGGGGTATTGCTAGGGCATTGACTCTATTGGTCAAAGCATCTTTGGTTGTTGGTGTAGTGTATGTGTTTGTGTTGTTGTATTGGGGAGCATTCTATCCCTAACGGCGTGTCGCCTTGACATACCCCCAGATCCAGGGCCGGGCGGCCTGTGGATAACTATGTTACCATTTCGTTATAAGAAACACCCTATATGGGCTTTACATTGTCCGTGGTCTGTGATAGTCTGAAGACATAAGATAAAGAAACAGAGAGAGTGAGCCTAGCAAATAAGGTCGCAAGACATGAGCCTAGCAAATAAATCTCTCAATAAAGAATAGGAAATAGAAAATGACATTAGCAGAAACAGGAATCAAGCAAGACTTGACTATCGGTAACGTGGTTGCCATTAGCCGTAAAGGTGTAATTCGTGCAAGCGGAATCATCGAATCAGTAAAGCAAATTAACCAAGACCGCTTTGACGTAACTTTCACTAACGGAAAGACTGAGTCAATGGTATGGGGAAAGACGCTCACCGTAGTTTGAGTGTCAGACCCTCATGTTAGAATAAAAACAACAAGAAAGGAAAACTAATGTATATTGTAGAAGTAATCAAGAAGGGAGTCGGAGTCGTTGAGACTTTCGGCTCACGGTCTAAGGCAGAAGCAGAAGCACAAAAGAACGCTTATGCTCTCATGTATCCTGACCATGTAGTAATGATTGAATGGAGTAACTAACGGCGTGTCGGCTTGACATACCCTGGCAATCGGGGGCCGGGCGATCCGGCCGCCTGTGGATAACTATTTACGAGAATTATTCTACGAGGCGGAAAACTATGCCCTAAAAACTTTTCACTGTCCGTCGCCCATGTTAGAATGAAGACGTAAAGAAAGGTAAACTAAAATGGAAATCAAAGAAATCAGAAAGAACGGAATCGGAAACGGTTTCTCAGTAATCAACCCTCAAGATGGGTTCCGCAAGGATAACACCATCTGGAATGGCACTTGCTCAGAGTGTGGTGAACGAGTGTATAACTCAGTAATGACTAAGTATGAGTGGAAACACCAGACCAAGTGTGTTTGACTGTCTGAGGCTACTGCTAAAATAAAGACATAAAGAAAGGATAACTAAAATGAAAGAATGTTTCTTGTGTGATGAGGGCACTACTGCCACTACTGTATCACCATACAACTACCCCGTTTGTGCTAGCCACTACAGCGAAGACATCCGTGAATTCGCTACCGACTACTCATAGACAATAACCAACAACGAAAGGTAAAACTAAAATGACAAATCACGAACGTATCTCTGGAATCTTAGAGACAATTCGAATTGCAAAGGGTGCAGAGTCTCACTCTGACGTTATGCCCTATGTGATAGGCATGATGACCGCCGTCCTCAACGACTCACAGCTTGAGGCTATGGAAGAGGTAGCCAAGCAATACTAACATATTCCAGAAATGGAATGTGGGGCCGGTTGATCCGGCCGCCCCTCTTCCTATTTACGAAGGCTATTAAAAACCCTGGACTTTTGACCGCTGGACTTTTCACTGTCCGACGTATCTGTTATTCTTGTATTACAAACAACGAAAGGATAACTAATGCGATTCGACCCTATTTTTGGTGAGGCTAACGAGATTGTTGGCTACCTCGACGACATGGGCAACGAGTGGACTGTCGAGCAGGTCGAGGACTACTGGGATGTCTCGGGCAACGAGCCTGACGGCATGTGGCTTGATGAGGACGCTCTCAACTCTATCGGCTGGGGTAGCGACGAGGCTTACTTCTAAACTACCCAAAGGGGGGCCGGGGGCCGTTATCAAATCGTTACATTGGATTACGTACATTACGTTTTCACTGTCAGTCGCTCGTGTTATTCTTGTATTACAACGAAAGGAAAACTAATGGACAAGCAAATACTGGTATCGGTTTGGGTGCTCAATCAGTGGGCAGAAAACGCTCGTGTTGAGCAGGAGTACTGGATTGAGAACAACAACGACGGATTGGCAGGCTACTTCGGTGGTCGGGCTGCTGCCTATGAGTTTTTACTCGCTGAGTATGCCAAAGACTAGTGTCATAGGCTACTGCTAAACTAAAACTAACAACAACGAAAAGGACACAATAAAATGATGACACGCAAAGACTATGTTTCAACTGCTAAGATTCTCAATGACCTTTGGCTTGATTTGCCAATCAGTAACATTGACCTGTTTGAGGATACCGTTATGGCTTTCTCTAAAATGTTTGCAGAAGATAACGAACGATTCGACCACAAGATTTTTTATAACGCTTGTTTCAAGGAGGAATACTAATGAACCTGGTACCATTGTTTGCTGTAATGTTTGGGCTACTCGTAATCAATACCGTGATTATTTTGTACCTGTTGGCTAAATACAAAGAAGCCAAGCATGAGGCACAGATAAACCGACCACCCTTCTAGGAGGGCCGGACGATCTTCGTTATAAAGTTGTTACGAAGACCTTACGAAACGCCCTGGAAATGTCCGAGGTATCTGCTAAGATTAGTATATGAAGAAAAAGACCAAGCACAAAGCAACAGAAAACAAAGCCTACATCGAGGCTATGCGTGAGTTGCGTCGCTCCAATGCGGCTACTGCCCATGACAACCGACCTAACCGTCAACGCACTCGTGGTGCAGTCAAGGCTCATGCTATTGGAGAATACAAGGCTCTGTAACTCAGTGGTTAGAGTGCCACCCTGTCACGGTGGAAGTCGCCAGTTCAAGTCTGGTCAGAGTCGCCAATCCCCTTTAGCTCAACGGCAGAGCAACGAGCTGTTAACTCGTAGGTTCTTGGTTCGAATCCAAGAGGGGGAGCCAGGATCCGGCCCCACCTTTTCACTGTCAGTCGTAGGTGTTACGATAGTATTACAAACGAAAGGAAATTAGCCGTGGCTTATGTGTCTGAGTATGGTAACTATGGTGGTGAGGGAGTAATTGTATTCCCAGACTATCAACTTACCCCTGAACAATGGGATGAATTAGATATTCTTCCAGACAACGACAAGATGTCGTATGTTAAGCGTATTTTTGATGAAAACGAGTTTGGATATATGGAGTTTAACGACTGATGAAACGTGAATCATACATTCCACCCAAGGGAATCTCAGAAAAAGAGTTCCTCACAATAGTTGCAAATGACCTAGTAGATATGCTAGTCTTAAAAGAGGTAGACTTTACCTATGTTCCAAGTGTTCGTGACTTCATTGTCAAGTATTCCAAATCCCGACACCGAAAGGGTAGAAAATGAGAAGCAATCCATTCCCCGAAGATGAACAGGCTACCGAAATCATGGAAGCCCTAGACGACTACTATGCAAATCCTCAAGAGTATTCATTCCGTGACCTTGAGGAAATCTTCCAAGACCGTGACCCATTCGAGTTTCTCTAAGGAGTAGTAATGCCCAAGTATCGCATAAAGGCGACGGTAACGGTAGAGATGAACCTACCTGACGACTTCGACCCCAATAGGGATAACGAAGGAGACATTCTCTATTCCCTTGATGGATACATTCGTGAAGATGGTGTAGACGGTTGGAGACTGTGGAAGGCCGCATTGGCTGACAATGGTATGTGGCACAATGACGCAGACTATAAAATCGTAGAATGAACATACCCCTAATTGTTATAACAGGGTTTGTATGCTTTGTGGTTTTCTTTCCGCTAATTGCTTATATCTTTTATGCCGTCGAGGTTTTGAGTTATAAGTTTGGTAACAAGGTTGACGATACAGCAAATTTGGAGGACTAGGGGGGCCGGGCCGCTTTCACTGTCAGAGGTGCGTGTCATAATGGTATTACAACGAAAGGAAAAATTATGCCGAATATGAAACTCATCCCCACTCGTGCAGGATATGTCTATGAGTGTGTTGAGTGTGACTTTCAACTCACACCTGAGCAAGCAGACGAACACGAATGTATGACCGTCTTTAGTTTTTAGTGTCAGACGCTACTGTTAGAATAAGAGAAACGAAAGGAAAACGCAATGGGCTTGGATATGTATTTAGAGGTTCGCAAGTTTGTCGAAACCCACGATTGGGTAAACGAGAATGGCGAGTTTGTTCGTAAGGAAACTCCAGGAGCAGAGGCTATCAAGGTTGCAGGTCTTGAGAACCTTACTTCTAAAGAGGCTGTTGGCATTACTGTTCAGACTACCGCTGTCTACTGGCGTAAGGTCAACGCTATCCACAACTGGTTTGTAAATGTCTGTGCTAATGGTGTAGACGAGTGTCAGCAGATTCCTGTAAAGCGTGAGAACCTGCAAGCCTTGCGTGACCAAGTAGAATTGGTTGTTCGCAAAAAGAATCCAGCAGTTGCTCAAGAGTTTTTGCCAACCTCATCAGGTTTCTTCTTTGGCTCAACTGAGTATGACGAGTGGTATTGGTCAGATATGCAATTCACTCTTGATGAACTCAACCGTGTGTTGTCTGAGACGGTAGACGACTATGGGATTGACTTCTTCTATCAGGCTTCTTGGTAACAAGACGAGGGGTGCGACTCGATAACGCATAACCCTTCGGGGGCCGGGCCGCTTGATCTTGCAACTTTCACTGTCCGTGGCTACTGTTAGTATAAGTATATGACAAAGTTGATTCGCTCAAAAGACCGTAAAGTAACCAACGCTGTAACGCCTAACGGCAAGCAAGCCTCTATCGCTAACACTTTTGGTTTGCCTTCTGGCACTGCCTTCTCATGTCCAGGTGCTACTAGCGTATGCGAGACTATCTGCTATGCTGGCAAGTTGGAAAAGGTATTCAAGGGTGTGCGTATCAACCTAGAGCACAACTGGGCATTGGTCAAAGACGCTGACTATCTTACTATCTACGACCTTCTCTATGAAATGATTAGCGATTTTGTTTCTGATTGCGAACGTCGTGGTGCAGAAAAGTTATTCCGCATTCACTGGGACGGTGACTTCTTTAATGAAGAATACACCTATGCATGGCGTGATGTGATTTGTGAGTTTGAGGATGTGCAATTCTGGGCATACACTCGTAGTGCTTTCGCTGTGCCTATCCTAATTGACATTCCTAACCTTGGCTTCTATTTCTCAACTGATAGTGCCAACAAGGATTTGGCTATCTCTCTCAAAGAGACTCACGGTATCAAGTTGGCATACCTTGCTCAGACGTTTGCTATTGGTAAGGCTGACATTCTTGAGATTACTGGGCAGACTGCTATTCCATGCCCCGAAAATAACAAAAAGATTCCTATGATTAGCGAGAAGGGTAGTGCCTGTGTGACCTGTGGGCAATGTATCTTCCAACGCAATGATATCCTGTTTTCTGCTACAAAGAAGTAGCGGAGGGCAGGGCCGGGTGATCCGGCCGCCCACCCCCAATGTAACAATTAGGTTACGATAGGCTGAAAATAGCCCCTAGGACTTGATATTGTGTGTGTTTTCTGTCATACTTGATATATCAGCAAGACCGCTGGTAATTAGGTTGGCTGGCTCGCCAACAGAAATGAGGAAGCAAATGGGTAACATCAACATTGGAGACACCTTCACCACGCAGAAGTCTGGCGTATCGGGAACGGTTCAGGAAATCATCAAGAACGCAAACGGTTCTACTCGTATTCGCCTGTCGGTGAACGGTGCAGACCGTTGGACTACGGTCAAGTAAGGTCAGACCCTAGTCTGTCTGCTGGGCATCAGATAAAACTGCCCACTCAAATCCAAAAGCCAAATGAAAGGAAAACATAATGGCTCGTTCACTTGCTGTGAAGATTCCCACCGCTACACTTATTGCTGACATTGAGGCAAGCATCGCTGACATTGAGGCTAAGGTTGCTACATACCCTGCCGACATGGAAGCATACCGTAAGGCACAGAAGGCACACCAACAGACTGTTCTCAAGACTGTTATTGAGGCTCTCAAGAACCCCGACAACATTGGCGAAGAGTATGGCTCAATCGTTCGTGTTCAGCAAAACCGTTATGGTAATGGTAATGTAGAGATTTCGGTAAACACGGAACTGCTCTCTGTCCCACAGCCTCCCGAGTGTCCCTCTAACCCAAATGCCAAAGAGTCGTTTGGTCGTGACTACACTAGCCGTCTTGAGTTGCTGAAGAAGAACCTGAAGGTTCTCAAGATGACAAACCAAGAGGAAGTCAACGCCTCCACCTACAACACGGTGATTGACCTCCTCTAGACTCCATACGCCCCGAAAGGGATATGTGGAAAATGACCTGAGCAGGTCTATGTAAACTGCTCGCCCTCTCCCCTGTGAAGCGTCTGGATAGATTGCTGGTAAACAGGGGAGGGGAGCCGGGTAGATCAGATCCGGCCCCGAATATAACAAATTAGTTACGATGTTATAAAAAAATAGGCCTAAAACTTGATATTGTCAGAGGTATCTGCCATACTGGGAATATGGAAAAAGTAAAGGGAACGTATTTTGTTGTGACTGGTGAGTCTTACTATGTGAAGGCTGACTCTGAGGAAGAGGCTGAGGCTGTCTTCAATGTAGGTATGGGATATATGGATGAGCATAACTATCCTGACTTTGATACCGCCGATGCTTTCAGCCGTATCGAGTATACCGATACCTACACTACCTATGAGCCTATCACTGATTTCAGTGTCTGAGGCTACTGTTACACTAAAGATACAACGAAAGGGAAAAGAATGATTGACAAAGCATTTGGTTTGCAGGAAGCGGCTCGTAAGTCTGCTTTCGCTCCGTCTGTAAAGTTGTCTGCTCTGATTATCCGTGATGGATACCAGAACATGACACAGCAAGAAATGGAAAAGGCTCTCATAGAACTTGTGTCTGAGGCTGTTGTCGTTTCTTCCTACCACACTACGATGGTTCTTCTTGATGAGGAAGACCAGAACACACTCGCAACAACGATTGACGAACTACAAGAAATGGGGAACAACTAATGTTGGACTATGAGAACATTGAAGTAAAAGATTTGCCACCGTCGCCTATCGAGCAGGGTACCCTTATCGGTATCGCTGTCGATACTAAGATTGAGGAACTTCAGAAAGAACTTGAGGGTGTCAAGGCAGAACTGGATGCCTCTCGTGCAAACGCTGATGACTGGCGTAACCGTCAGACATCTATGTATAACCAACTTGGTGAAATGCAGGACAGACTCAAGGGTATCCTGACTGAACTGGTCAACTCTGGTTCCATTGAAAAGGAATACGCAAAGACCATTGCAGACCACTGTGGCATTGAGGTTACTCGTTACATTGGTGTGTCTGGAAATATCACATTCTCTGCAAATGTCGAGGTATCGGTATTCGATGAAGATGACTTGGATACACACAACTTCAGTGCAACATACCTGTGCCTTGAGTATCAGGGTGAAGATGTCATTGACTTGAACTATGACATTGAGAACGTTGAAGAGGACTACAGTTAGTAGGCCTAATAGCTAGGGTAGGGACTTGTTAATTCCTTTCTTAGCCTCTACCCTCACGGACCTGAGCATGTCCTTAAAAGGCTCATTCTCATACCCAGGGGGGCCGGGCCGATCCGGCCGCCATTGTAACAATTGGGTTACGAACACCTAAAAATACCACCTAGGACTTGTAATTATCTTGTATCTGTGTCATACTGATATAAGTAAACAAACCTCTAACGAAAGGCAACATATGCACGAATTGGAACAGGGCAAGAACGGCGAGGTTGCTTTTGCATCTTTCCGTGAGCCTGCTTGGCATGGTCTTGGGACTGTGTTCGAGGAAGAAGTAAAGACGGCAGATATGCTGAAGTTGGCACACCTTGATAATTGGAATGTTCGTCTTGAGGAGATTCCTATTCCCGAGGGATTTGTCTCTGACAAGACTAACTATTTTGTTGCTCGCACTAACCCCTTCAACTCTGAGCAGAACGACATTCTTGGAATCGTTGGGCAACGCTACAATACGCTTCAGAACGAATCACTGTTTGAGTTTGGTGACAACCTGCTAGACGGTGGTGGTCGTTGGGAGACGGCTGGCTCTATCAAGGGTGGTCGTGTTGTGTTCGGTGCTTTGGCACTTGAGCGTGAAACGGTGCTTGACCCTAATGGTGTGGCTGACAAGGTAAACACTTACCTTCTTGTCAACACATCGCACGATGGGTCGGTGTCCATTATGGCGAGCATCACGCCTGTGCGTGTCGTGTGTGCGAACACTCTGAACATGGCTATCGGTTCAGGCACAGGTCACTGGCGTAGTGCTAAGCAGTCGTTCAAGATTCGTCACACTCAGACAGCCGAGGGTCGTGTTCAGGCTGCTCGTGAGGCTTTGGGTCTTGCCAATGACTACATGGATGAGTTTGACAAGATGGCTCAGGCTATGATTGAGACAGAAATCACGAATGACCAATTCCAGGAGATTCTTCGTGCAGTCTACCCCATGCCCGAAAAGGATGCTAAGGGTGCTATGTCAAAGTGGCAGACAAAGTTGGAACTCATCGAGGACATCTACGGTGGACAGTTCAACGACACGATTGCTGGAACGGCTTGGGGTGCATTGAACGGCATCACCGAACGTCTTGACTGGTATCGTGCAGGACGCAAGGGCAACAGCGAAAGCGTGTTGGCTTCTGCTTCTGGCTTCGACCCTGCTATCAACGCTGAGAAGAATCGTATTCTCAAGATTGTTCAGGAACTCACAATGGCTTCCTAGTCGGTGACTCCCTGCCCTCCCTTGTGGAGGGTGGGGGGCCGGGTGATCAGATCCGGACTCTACTTAGTATATACATTCATTATATTTGTATTACGATGAAGTAAAAAATACGCCAGATTACGAATAGGTAACAATCACCCTGAAAAGTTGCATGTCAACCATGTTTTCTGTCATACTGAATATATGAATGAATTTGAGATAGCGATGCAAGTTGTATTGTCAGAGGCTCTTGATAAACTAGAGTCTATACCAGATGAAGAAATCGAAAGGTTGTATATATCCTAATGGGAATTTACTATGTTAAGACTGTTGTAGAGTTTGGTGGAGAAGTTATGGCTGATACCGCCGAGGAAGCAGAGAAACTTGGATGGCACTGGGATACTGAATTGCAGTATGACGGAGTCTACTCAATCGATGTAGAAGTTGTTGACGAGGATAACGATGAGGAGGACACCGAATGATGAAGGTATCGGAAGTGGAGCGTCTTATCGGTAATGCGTTCCCCAACATGCATGTGTTTGTAGATAAGAACAACGAGATTATTGTTTGCACAGGAGAGGAAGCAATCGATGAGTAAGTATTCAATTAAGGTAGAACAAATTGGACATACCGTTGTAGAGGTTGAGGCTGAAGATGAGTTTCAGGCTGAAGACATTGCAATGGAGATGTGGGGCAATGGTGAACTTGACCATCTCTTTATCTTTGATGTAGAACTAATTGTGGATAACTAATGCGTATGCCAAAGGTAGCCGACCAAACTTGGAGGCGAATCTACCATTCCAGGGTAGCAGAGGTATACGAATCAGATAACGAGAACGACTACTACAAGGTAGTACTAGAAGGTATGCGACCAAAGTATTTCTATGGTGAGTTAGGCTTTCAGAATTACCAACGCTATGTGTATGACTTTGAGATGGCTACCCTGTATTCACAGGACAACGCCATGATGAAGAAGTATCGGTAGGCGTGGTAAAATAGAATATGACACCAACTATTTATACTAAGCCTAACTGTGTACAGTGTGATGCAACCAAACGTTACTTTGATAACAAAGGTGTGGCCTACACTACCGTCGATATTACACAGGATGCGGACGCACTCGATCTACTTATTGCCGAGGGATTCAAGTCAGCTCCTGTTGTTAATATAGATACACACTGGTGGAGTGGATTCCAACCAGACTTAATAGATAAACACATCGCTAACTATTCTTAGTGTCCGACGCTAATGGTAAGGTGGTAACATGACAGCAACTATAGACCTTTCCTATGAGGAATGGATTGACAAGTACAAGCCAGAGTTAGATGCCGACGGTAGCCCACGAATGTATGAGACCTATGGCAAAGACTACGAGTATGTTCAGAGTGTAGACACTGAGTATCTTTGGACATGGACCGATGGTGGTGACTACAGTGTTATCACTAATGGATTTAGTTTTGTTAATCGCTTAGGCTACTACGTTTGTACCGTGCCATGTAGCACAGACATTTCTGTTGAGGTAGATGTGTATGTGCCAACAGAGTGTGAAGAAACCAAGATTCATTATTGGACAGAGCATGAGCGTTATGACGGAACCATGACAACCATTTGCTCAGAATGCGAGGTAGACAAAAATGACATTGACAGCTGAGGAGGAAGCCTTGCTTGCTAATCTAAACTATGACCTTAACATTTGGGACGAGGGTATGCACATGACCTGTCACCTACCAAAAGAAGAGCAGTACTCACAATGGAAGATTTCAGTACACAACGTACATGAACTACCAGATGGTTACATTCAGTGTGGTGATTGGATTGAGGATATCAATATCTATCTTACCGAAGATGAGGTGAAGGCCCTCACACTTGGATGGGCACCTGAGCTTGGTGGAGACTACACTGGTGACAGTGATTTCTTCCTTGACATCGATGGATTCTTTACTATCTATAAAGACATTCCCGAGAGGGTAAAGCAAGAACTACTATCACTACCGCCGATTGACATTCAGAAGGTTGAATGGTAGAATGGAGAGACAATGCGAATTACACAAAATGAACGAGCAGCCCAAAAGATTCTAGATGCTGTAAACGATTACACCTTAGACACATACATGATTGGATTTCACATCTTCCAGTTTGCACCATTGGATTTGTATATGAAATTGGATGAAATCATGGAAGGTGTTGACATGGCAATCAAAGCAGAGAATGAGAGAGTAGAGAAGAAGAATGAGCAACGAAAGCAAAACGCCCCTTTCTAACAAGTGTGACATCTTGGCTGAGTTGTGGATTCAGTATAAGGGCGATGAGAACTTTGCAGACTTCATGCAATACAATGACTTGGGCTTGCCCCTTGCTTATGCAATATCAAATGACATTATCAAAGCAAGCGAACGAGCAACATTGTTTGTAGAAGAAACCTTTGCAACTCTCATGTATGCTCTTGCTGATGATTCAGAAGATAACATCACTTGGACTGATGATGAAGGCAACGATGAACCAGAAGCATGGATGGCTCAAGAGTTTGAGACTCTAGAAGATGTATTCTTGTTCTTTGGAACTGACAGGGCAAAGTAGCTGGTACCCTGCCTCCCTTCGGGGAGGTGGGGCCGGGCCTCCCAAACCACCAAAACACCTATATCCCAAAATACCTTTACGATCCGATCAAAAAATACGCCTGAAAGTTATTACGAAGAATCAAAAAATACGCCTGAATAGAAAGGAGCATCAAATGGAAATACCAATTGTAATATTTGTTATTACTATAGCAATTGCTATTACTGTTATTAATGTATGGTTCAAGAGACATTAGATCTACCCCCGGTTTTTGGGGGTCCGCAGGGTATTACGAAGAATCCAAAATTATCCCTGAAAAATACAAATTATCCCTATATATATAAACAAAATACATCATTTATCCTATATATACAAACACTTATTTGGTCATATTTGGATAGCCAGATAGCCCAATTTGGATATTTGGGGGGTATGGGATACAGGGTTTGGGGTTTGGTGGATACTAGATGTAGTGGTTTGGCATTACGATGGCCCCATATATAGGGCTATAATTACTCAAACAAATATCAAACCAATCAATTACAGTCAGATAATAAATCAAACAGTAAGATGTATGTGCATAAAATGTGGATAAAATGTGCATAAGTTGTTCACAATATGTGCATATCCCTGTGCATAACTTAGCATATTGGGACAAAAAAGGATTAAGAACGACCTATTTTTTACGCCTGAAAGTCTATTGTATTATCACTAGGATTGGTTTTATATATAGGTATTATGATGGCTTTGTTTTATACCCCGAAAAATTACTGAGTTACTGATCCATGTGCCCTAGGCTTATAAGCATTGATACTTCTATAACATTTAGCATGTACTGTCATATCTGTTCTATACTTAGGCTTACGATGCTTGCGTCTATAGGTTTTAGTCTTATCGTCTTTGTGTATTAGTTGATTGCAATACCAGCACATTTATTGCTCTTTTTCTCGAAGATCAGCCAATGCTCTCTCATACCCAATCTTCATTGCCACTACTTCTTCCCTATATGGATCACGACCAGAGTTACTTTGAGTAAATATCTTTAGTGACTCATATGCTTTTTCCATTTGTTTTGTGCTTGGTGTCATTTATAGTTCCTTGATTTGTTTCAACAATACCGCCACTTGTCGTGGCGTAAGATTACCAATCACATCATCTGTAACTGGAGACTCATAATAGATACGATCATTCTGTAGCACAGCTAATTCGTATAGTCCCTGGTCGTATCCAATGCTTGCAGTGTTACGAATAACTGAAGCACCGTAACCATTCTCAAAGTACCATCTACGTTTGTAGTCTTTCATTTTCCTATAATTCCTAACAGTTCGTTTATTCTTTTAATCTCTGCATCACGAGCTTCAATTCTTTCAAGTTCTGCAATCATAGCTTCACATGCATCACACATTAGTCCCAGCCCTTGTATGTGCTTGTGGTTTGATTGTTTTGGTTGAAGTCAACCCCATTAACAAGATCAATAACCTCTGTTGGAGAATAGTCCTTGTGTGGATACTTCTTCATCATCTCTATGACTATAAAAATGATACGTTTGCGTTCCCACAAAATACCAGCCTCGTGTCCTTCAGGATATTCGTCTTTAAACTCACTCATTTGCTCTCCTTATCAAGGATACGTTCATGTCTAATAAGATCAATCAAATCATTAAAGCTTGGCTTACCCTCAAAGACCCAGTCTTCTAGTAATGCCAGGATACGCTCACGTTCACGTATCTTTCCTAGTTCAATGTAGTATAGATTGTTTAGTGATCTAACCATATGTTTCTCCTATGTATTTATCTATTGCTTCAAGTGTCTTCCTAGATACCCCAGGAATTTCTTGCAAGTGCTCATACAAACGTAATGCACCGTTGTACATCATAATGTTTAATGCTAATTCCATTTCATCACTTGCTGGAGCAAGGATAAATTCGTTTTCTGCCAATGGCTTGTCTGTTAATGACATGTACACACACACCTTCCAAATGTAAAATCGACAGGGCATTCAATGTGGTAGCCTGTCATACACCACCCACTAGGGAGTCTTTCACTTTTTCTTGCCATAATCAATTATACAATATGCAGATGGTGTTGTCAATATGTACTGCGTGTCGCAGTTGGTGTCTCTACATACCGCCGAGCTATCGCCGTGCGAACTTGCGTGTGCTAAAATTATTATATGGTATGTAATAGATGTAAGGACAAGGTCGAAGAGTTATGGATCGATCTTTGCGAACAATGTGTTAAGGATGTACAAGATGATTGACAAAGACAAGACAAACAAAATAATTGATAGCTACGCTCTTAGATTTTTAGACGACTATGTCGGAACATACGGAGTTCTTCCAGATGCAAACCTTGTAGAGGTTTGGAGAATGGGATTCATTGATGGATGCCAAGCAGTTTCAGATGCTATTACAGGCAACAGCTTAATCAGAGCGTATGAATCAATACGAAGCAGTTGCGAAGATTGTGAGGGCCAGTGTGCGGTTTGCGATTCAAATAAAGAATAAAGTTAGCTGGCTATTTTTCTAATAAGCTCTTGCTCTCTTTCGTATGTTCTTATTTTGTGACAGTTTGAACAAACTACGTCACACTTAGCAACTTCGTCCCACGCTTTGTCTGGACCGTACCTCTTGAGTACACGATAGACGTTGCCAACCTTTCTATGTCCTGGTCTGTGATCAAACTCTAATACATAGTGTGGGTAAAATACACCGCAGTCAACACAGCCAGACTCTTCTTTGTACTGCTGTAGGTCTGGAAGATACTGTGTAATTGTCATCCTACATCAATTATATCAGCATAATGTATACTTGTTATTGGAGATAAAAAATGGATTATGTTTATGTATGTCGTGATGGCGACAATGAAGAGCTAAGGTATTCAATTAGATCGGTTGAAAGGAATATGCCACCTGGAAATATTTGGGTTGTCGGTGGCAAACCTGATTGGTACACAGGAAACTTTTTGCCTGTCGAACAAACAAACAAAGCATACAACAATGTTCGTGAACAGATTAGGGTTGCGTGTTCTAATGAAGAAGTTAGCGATGACTTTGTTTTAATGAACGATGACTTTTTTGTTATTAATCCTGTAAAAGAAATACCAACGTGGTATACAGGAACACTAGCAGATAGAATAGTTGGCTTGCAACAGATGAGATCTCATAACTCTGGCTACCTAAGACTTTTAATAGTAACTAACAATGTAATCAAAAGAAGTGGTGTTGCAGATCCACTTGACTATGAAGTTCATGTACCAATGATTATGAATAAAGAAAAGGCTTTGGCTATTTTACGCTCAAATGCACTGTGGCGATCATACTATGGAAACAAATACAATGTTGGAGGGATAAGGCATGACGATGTAAAAATTCATAGCAACACTCTTCTTGAGGACAGAGGCAGAAATTTGATCGACGTGTCTACTGAGCCATACATATCTGGCAGCGATTACAATTTTGATTTTTTGAAAGATGCTATATTGGATAAGTTATTTCCTGATGCATCTATTTGTGAGTCCCCCTAGAGAGATTCGAACTCCCGACCTGTAGGGTAGAAACCTATTGCTCTTCCGCTGAGCTATAGAGGGAAAATTGCTAGAGACTAATTGTCTTAGCAAAATTATTTATATAGCTTGTCTAAACGTTGCATATTGTATAAATTCTTTTGCAACATTCTTGTCACAAAACTTTTCAAATCCTTCAAAGCCTGGTGCAGAGTTTACTTCACAAACCTTATATCCGTCTTTGTCAATCAAAACATCTACCCCAGCAATCTCTAAGTTCAAAACTTTTGCAGCATTTAAAGATAGATACGAAAGCTCTTCGTCTATTTCAAAAACAGATCCAGTTCCTCCACGAGAAATGTTTGCCCTGAAGTCTCCATCAGTGCTCGACCTTTTCATTGCTCCAACTATTTTTCCTCCAATTACTAAAACCCTAACATCTGTCCCTGGGTGTTCGCTAACATATTCTTGTATTAAAATGTTTAGGGGAGAATTAAGGCTACTAACAAATTCCATTAACTCTTTGAGTGACTTGGCATCTTGAACTAGGTGAACGCCATTGCCATAGCTTCCACTTAAAATTTTTATAACACAGGGAAATCCAATTTGTTTTTCTACCAATGAGGCATCAACTGGAAATCTAACCAACATTGTTTTAGGCACTGGAATGTTATGCTGTGCCAAAATTTGAGTTGAATACATTTTGTCCTGTGCGGCATCAATGCTATCACTTGTATTTAAAACTGGAACATGCATTCTTTCCAAGTGTCTTAACACACTCATTGCATAGTAGCTTGTTCCACTACCAGTTCTTGGAATGACGACAGATGGAAGCTTTACTGTTTCATTGTTTAGTATAATGCTTCTTCTATCATTCCTTGTAACAATAAGATCAAAGTTGTCAACCTCTACATGCTTTATTTCTAAATCACGAAGTGCTGCTTCTTCAAAGATACGATTAAGTTCATAGTCGTTTTTATTGTTTTTTGTAAGATACCAGATCATTCTTATTTCCATTCACTGAGTAGGGCAGATGGGGCTTGAACCCACTATCGATACCTTATAAGAGTATTGCATTTACCAGTTATGCTACTGCCCCGACTAATAACTATTTCTTTTTTCTTGTATAGATTAGAATATTGACAACAGCATTTAACCATACCCCTACCAGTATAATAATCTCAACAATAAATATTGGATTATCTGCCACTATAGTCTGATTGCCTTAGCAAATACAACACGAGATGCCATCTTCGATGCACTAATAATTGCAATAGGTGCAGAGATAGCAAGGACAACACCAGCCCACATGCGAGGCTCAGACCAGTCCCATTCCCAAAAATCTAGGGTGTGGAATGCATTTGCAAGAACAGCAATAGCTGCAAAGCCAATCATACCTACAACAGCACCCATAGTCTTTTCTGGTTTACCATCTTCATCAAGACGAGAACCAAGGACTAGATAGGCAATAAGGAATAGCAGATACATTAGCTCAACAAAGAAGAAGAACAATGCTGCCATCCATTCTGCTGACAGTCCTACAAATGCTGCAACAGATGTAATACCATTAAAAGAAACAATTGCAGATGAAACAAATGCAATACCAATTCCTGTTATCCATGTCCACAAAACAATACGTTGGTCGATCTGGATTTTAGGTGCTCGTTTAGCTTCCTGGTTTGCATACAGTTCGGCACGACGACGCTTAGTGTTACCAGTTAAACGACTCCTGGAGACTCGCTTTGCCTTTGGATTTTCTTCTGCTGTTGGGACCACAATCTCTACCCTTGGAGGAACCTCATCAAAGTATGATCGGGGATAACTATTTTCACTCATATTTTATTTTACCATCCTATTCTTAAATATGTAATGCTTTAAAGCTGTTTGGAAAATGCTTTGCTACAAAGTCTTTTACAGCAAATGCATATTGTTGAATTTCTACCTGTGCATCATGCTCCATACGTTGTTCAAGGAATGTCATTACTCCTTGTAGAGATACCGTCCAACGCCAACGTACATACATTGCATACGCAGGAAGAAAAAGACGAGCAATCTCTGGTGCGACTCCCATATTAAGGGCACCACGATATAAACCTATAGACTCATAAACAAGACGTTCTAGTCTTTTTGTCAGTATCTTGCCATCTTCATCATAAATAGGTTTGCCACTACCTTGCTTGCTATTGTCAGGCTTCCTTCGCCATTCATTTTCTGCTGGAATATAAAACTCTTCTTCCTCAGTAATGTAGCGACGTGATGATTCATTCCATCCATTCTGGTCATCGATATGACTAGATGCAACTGCATACTTCCACCACTGTCGTGCAACAAACAATGGTGCATAGACTTCAAAAGTCATAGCAGCGTGACGAAATGGTGATGTGTGGCCTTCACGAATTAGGAACTCAAGTAGTTTCTCATCTTTAGAATCAAACTGCTTGGACTCTTTGTCATATGATACACGAGCTGCATTTACAATTGACAGATCGCTACCCATAACATCTACAAGCTTTACATATCCATTATCAAGAACATCAATTTTGTCCACGTTCAATTGCCTCCAATTCAGCAATCTTCTTATTCGAATACTCTTCGTCAATAATCATATAGTAATCTCCATACTTTTTATTTTGACGAATATAGAATCCAGCAAGGTCAGCACAGATGCCTCCCCACCAACGCTTAAAAGGATTCCTGGTTCGCTTAATGCGAACGGTATCGTAGCCAAACTCATACTCAGTATCATAAACCTCACCAGTCATTTGAGCAGCAAGATCTATAAGTTCCTCATCAGTATAAGGAATAGAGTATGTGGCATTGCTATTATCAATAAGCCTTACCATTATTGCACCTTCTTTAGTGAGATTTGTGGGACATGGTCTTCGTCTTCTCGTGTAGAAAAGTTGTCATATGCCACACCAAATAGTTCTCCATCAACCTCAACAATAATGTTGTTTTCTTTTAGAACAGAGAGAAGCTTAGCTCTCTCCTCTACAATGACCTTTGACAAAAAGTCTTCTACGTTGATGTGGTAATGGTTCTCAACCTTGATTGGATTTTCCATCTTACTCCTTGCGTCTAATTATAAATTACAGCTATTCTATAATTTTATAGCATATAGCACACAATGTCAAGTTATGAAGATCTTAGGGTGTTCATTCGGTGTGCAACAACTGTATCAGTTGGCTTACCGTCACGGTATAGTCTAATAACTGCAGCTGGGTTATCTGGTGTTCCATTTACCGAAACATCTGTTCCTGGAACATTGTATGTACCATTACGAATTATTCTAGTAATCTTACCGCTTGCCCTACCGCCAGAAGAATTCCAGCTAACCATTGATCCAACACCAATGGCCTTAATCATAACCTTCTTAGACTTAGTGAAGTCCTTACCAAAATCAGCAAACAGTGCCTTGTCTCTCATGCGTTCTACGATTCCTCGTGACCAAGAGAATCCTGCATCTCCGCCCCATGCATCCCACATGATACGACCATTGCTAGGATTAGCAGTGTTGTTAAAATCTTTGCCCTTCTTGTCTACCTCGTGACGAGAGAAGAATGAATACATACGTCTAACTACACTGAGAGACATTGCTCTTCCTGCTACGATATCTGATGCTCTGCCCCAGCCAACTGGAGTTCCTGCACCTGTAGCTTTACCATCCTGCTTCCACTTAAGAGCACGACGTGCAGCTGACTTCATTCCTGCTGTTGGGCTAAATGTCTCTGCTTTAAACATCATTTCCATGTCCTGATCTTCTTGGCTCATGGAGTGTCCTTGCAGTTCGTCAAGTCGTGTGGCATCCTGATACATCATACCAATACTGTATGGTGTCTCTTCCCACATTCCATCTTCCTCTTCTTCGAAAACTCTGACAGACATTGCTGGATTTTCTGGTGGCATGGACTGTATGGCATACTCTGTTCCTGGTTCTCCAAGAGTTCCGCCTTCCCACATTATGTGTTCGACACGTCCGTGGACCACACCTTCTGTGGTCATTCCCATTACGTAGTCACCCTCTGTGATATCAGCTTTAGACATTTCGTTACGACGACGACCCATGCGTTCGTCCTCTTCATCGTCCATTCCAGAGTGGCCTGACTTTGCGTCAATATTGCCCTCACTAACATTGATGGCATAAATTTGATTAGCTGCTTCTTCAGCTGTATTGTGGCAACCCATTACTGTGCCATCATCTTTAACGGCTGGGTAGCCTGAGCAACCGTAAGATCCTTTAGCACCAACTTTATAAGGCATACGAATATTATACCACGAAAAATCCCCCACACAAGATTCTACCTGCAGGAGGCCACGGTCTTAAATAATAGGGTAACTAATCCATCCTAAGAGCGATGCCTGCGTGGGGGACAATTACATTATATCACTAAATATTATTATGGTAAAATTAGGGTATATAGAATTGGAGCAACATGGCAAGAATTGCCTTCTTGGGAAACTTTAGAGTTAACTATTCCACAGAGACCCATCATACAGAAACGTTAGAGTCTATGGGACACGATGTCCACAGATTGCAAGAAACTGAAGCCAACTCAGAAAAGATATACAGAGTGGCCTCTACCTGTGACTTATTCGTTTGGGTGCACACTCATGGATGGGATACCCCTGGAAGACTAGGAATGGAGCACGTACTTCAAAAACTAAAAGCTCTTGGCATACCAACAATGACATATCATTTAGATCTATGGTTTGGTCTTAAGCGTCAGGATGATCTTGAGAATGATCCGTTCTATAAAAATATTGGTCACTTCTTTGCTACAGATAAGCTAATGGCTAACTGGTTTAATGAGAATACAGAGGTCAATGGACACTTTCTTCCTGCTGCTGTCTTCGCTCCTGAATGCTATGTTCATCCAGCTTACGATGGGACTTTTGATTACGATGTTATTTTTGTTGGCAGTAGAAGATATCACCCAGAATACCCATACCGTCCTCAGCTAATAGACTTCTTGCGTAATACTTATGGCGAGAGATTCTTACATGTTGGTGGAGATGGAGATACAGGTGTTGTGAGAGGTGACGATCTTAATCGAATGTATGCTCGTAGCAAAATTGCAATTGGAGACACTCTCAATATCAACTTTACGTATCCATACTATTCTTCAGACAGATTGTTTGAATCTACTGGTAGAGGTGGCTTCACAATCTACCCCAACATTTTTGGGTTAACAGAGTACTTTAATGATAAAGAAGAGATTGTTTTTTATGAGCATGGAGATCTTCAAGATCTTAAGACTAAGATCGATTACTATCTTGAGAATTTTTATGAACGTGAGATCATTCGCATGGCTGGATTCAAAAGAACAAAGTCTGATCACACATACACCAATAGATGGGAAACAATCATTAAGGAGCTTGGCCTATGAAGTATTTAGTCTCTCTTCCATATACAAGTGAAGAATATAAGAATGATTTTTTAAAAACATGTAAGCTAGATAACGTATGTTTAATTGATAATACATCTATCAATATAGGATTTCCTGCAAGCACAAATACTAACATGAAAAAATTTATTGAGCTTGGATATGATTGGTTTATTATTTGCGGAACCTCTATTAGATTTGGAGAAAGCGGAGGTCTAGACTTTATTGAAGCTTTAGAAAAATCTAACAACTTGGTTGTTGAAGCTCAGGTAGTATACGGATGGCACTTGATTGCATTCCATCGTACGATTATTGAAAATGTCGGACTCTGGGATGAAAACTTTGTACCTTATGGCTATGATGATCTAGATTATAGCCTGAGAATTCATAAAACTTTTAGTGATCCAAAAACCAGGGATAAAAAATTTGACAATATAGCTGAGCTATGGACAAAAGTTTCAATAGATGTTAACGATATCGGAATGGGCCAGAGTGTAAAGACTGGAAAGGTTGATTTTAGACCAGAGCTTAATGAGGAAACTCGTGAGTACTACAAGCGTAAGTGGGGAATGTATCCAGGTAGCGGAGAGACCATCCTAAACACATATCAGTTTCCATTTAACAACAAAGACAATGATGTAAAATATTTTCCAGCAAGAGATAGGTATGAATATCATGTCGTATAAAGCATACTCAATATCGCATGGGCAGCATGGATTTGCTGACGACAAATGGGATTTCGGTTTTATTAAAGAAGCGTTTGACAGAAACAATGTGTTAGTAAAACAAGTTAAGTCTCTTCCCAAAGTAAAGAAAGCTTTTGTAGTTGCACCTGGATTTGAGTGGACAGGATCAGAAGAAGAGCTAAATAAAAACCTAAATAATATTGAAAAGGTTGTTCTATTCATAACTTCAGATGAGCTTGGAGTTTTTGACATAGAAAAGATTAGTCATCCTAATATAAAGATATGGGTTCAGTATCCGTATGAAAAGCATCAAGATTATTACAAGATGCCTCTTGGATCACCTAGTAGGATTGTTGACTTTATTCCCGAATACCCTGAAAAAAAATACGACACATTCTTTTCTGGTCAGATAACCCATAGCAGAAGAAAAGAACTTGCAGAGGTTATGCCTAATCTAAAAAATTCTTTATTCAATCCTACAGAAGGCTTTACTCAGGGGTATGAGCCAACTGAATACTACAAGTTTTTATCTCAGTCTAGAATAGCTCCTTGTCCTGCTGGCGTAGCATCCATTGATTCATTTAGATTCTTTGAATCAATAGAGATGATGGCTATACCTATTGGTGATACAAAAAGCTCATCTGACGAACCCTTTGATTTCTGGACCTTTGTTTTTGGAGAAAACGAAATTATAAAAACAGACAATTGGAAGATGTTACCCAAAATAGTAAGAAAAACTTTAGCAAACTATCCAGCAAATCTTCATCAAACTGTTTCCTGGTGGATCAGATATAAGAGGGACTTTGCAAACAAAATTATGGAGCAGATAAATGAAGATTGAAGACGTAACAATAGTTATCCCAACATCTGTTAGTCCTATACATCCTAGTACTGAAATTATTGATGCCGTGATATCTGGTGCTAGACAATACTTTCCAAACAACGAAATCATATTACAAATAGATGGTCTTAGAGAAGAGCAGGCACATCGTAAAGATCAGTACGATGAATATAAAAGTCGTGTACTATGGAAATGTTTGCATGAATGGAAGAATGTTGTTCCTATAGTCTTTGATCATCACGAGCATCAGTCTAACATGATGTGGAAGACTATCGATCTTATCAGAACACCACTAATGTTTTATAATGAAGGAGACATCGCACTCCAGGATGATCTAGATGTAGACTGGCAAGAGGTCGTTAGCATGTTCAATAATGATAAAGCATATACCGTTCGATTCTATTCGTATCATTATCAAATAGAGGAGGCCCACCAACACCTAATGCTTGAGCAAAAGGGAAACTATGTTAGAAGCTTTCAGTGGAGCCAGCAGCCACACATATCTCGTGTAGACTATTACAGAAATGTAGTTCTTCCAAACACTACCCCCAACCTATTCATTGAAGATAAGTTTTATGGAAAGATATTTGCAGATTGTCACGAGACTTTGGAAAGATGGAGAGAGCACAGACTTTGGTTATACAACCCACCAGGAAAAGATATTAGGATAGTTAACAACTTAGATGGAAGAAAAGGTCTTAGAAAGTTTACAAGTGATGACGAAGCCTGGGGACTGACAGAAGCATGAGAATAGGAATAATTGCTAGATGTGACAACACTGGTCTTGGAAACCAGACACGAGAGCTTGTAAGTATGTTGAACCCTAGCAAGGTAATGGTTATAGATTTTTCAGGGTATAATCCAATTAAACAAGATCCCTCAATATATAACGGATACAATACTTACAACATAGGTGCAGCACCAAGTGACAATCAGGTGAAGGAGTTTTTGAAAGACTTAGATGTAGTCATAAGCTGTGAGACATTCTACAACAACAGCATACCAGACATAGCAAGATCTATGAATGTTAAAACATATCTTCAGTATAACTATGAGCTGTTTGGATACTTGGCTGATAGAAAGATGCCTCTTGCAGATGTCTTGTTGTCTCCAAGCACATGGTACTTTCAAAAAACAAAACAAAAGCTTGGCAATGTAGTTGAAGGTTTTTATCACATTCCTCCTCCAACTACCCCAGAACTATTTACTGAAGCTAAGAATATTAATCTATCAAAAGATCACAAAAGGATTTTGCACATAGCTGGAAAGCCTGCAGCCAAGGATCGCAACGGAACAATGGATGTCGTAGAGATGCTGAGGTACTCTAAGGCCGATTATGAATTAGTGGTGCATACACAAGTACCCCTAGAAATAACTCAACATGATAGTAGATTAACAATCATTGCTGACAACATTGAGGACCGACAGGACATGTATTCTGGCTACGACGCAATGGTTCTTCCTAGAAGATATGCTGGATTGTGTCTACCAATGAATGAAGCTTTGCTTAGCGGCCTTCCAGTATTCATGACAGATATATCACCAAACAATTCTATACTGCCAAAAGAATGGTTGATCCCCTCACACGAATATGGATACATAAAAACCAAGGCTCGTGTATTGATGTTCCAGGTTAACATTAAAGAGCTTGCTGGCAGTATCGATGAGTATATAAATAGCAATGGTAAGCTCCAACAAAAAGAAAGAGCTTACCAAATTGGCTATGAGAACTTCTCTCCAGATGTCCTCAGAAATAGGTATGAAGTTATTTTTAATCGTTACCGTTAGCTGGTACTGGCAAAAGATCTATTAGCTTTGAGTAAGCTTCCTTGTAAGCTTTTGACATTTCTTTTGGTGTTGACCTTGCTACTGGCATCTTATCTGCCACGACAATGAACTCTAGAATAGTCTGCTGAGCATTTTCAATATACTCAAAAGCAGAGCCTCTGGAATCTGTTAGAAACTTTACGAAAGAATCGTTGGTGTCACCAAATGCACTTTTGGTAAGCTCAGTACCTAGTTGATCGAGTAGCAAGAGCTTGTCTGATAGTGCTTGTGTCAAGGCTGACTCAGACCTTTTCAATTCTTTATACAATACCATAGCATAGGCAATGCCAGCTAGTAGTAGAAAGGATAAGATTATTACAACTATGTTATCTATTGTCACTGTGTTACCTTTTCTCGATAGTAGTGTGCAACCCAAAAATATTTGCAATCTGGGCAGCATGGCTGATTGTATTTGTCAGTTACAGAATCACGAAATTGTGAATACAATACCTGGTCCTTAATAAATAGGTTTGCCTTGTGTGTTGTAGTCACATACTTCATAAGTGTTTTGTCAGACATCCACTTTGGATTACGAAGGCCCCATTTTTTACCCTTAACATCACGCAGTTCAATCAAGTTGTTAAGGTTTTTATCAGTCTTAATGTTTCTGGTGTTAGCCTCAACAATCATTGCCTGAACATATTTCCATAGTGCGAACTCGTGACTCTTCCACATTTTAACAGCAGGGTGATTACGCCATGCCGCCTTGGGGTCATCGCTAGACAGTACTTTTAGAATCTGATAACATTCAAGAATTTGTTTATTCAGTCGCTTAGAGTCCAATTCTTTTGCAGACTTGGTAAAGCTTTTGTATGGAAGAAAAGTTTGCAATTTAATCAATTGCCTTTCTGGTAATTTGTACAACAGCACCATTATCTTCTAGTGCATGTTTTACTTTGAATAGGTATCTTACTGCTTCGATCTTGCCATCGTAGTCCAGTCGCATAAACGCCTGCTCGTCAGCAATAATCTCTAAGAACAATAATACACCATTATCACTGTGTTCCGCAATAGCTACCCCAAAATTTTTTGGAGGATGAATTGAGTGAACCGCCCTACGCATTTCATTTGTGTAAAAACTAATCTCAGTCATTTGTCAGATTCCTCCACGTTTCTGCCCAATCCTGTTTCGATCTATGAGAGTTAAACTCTTTTGATATTTTTCCATTTTCTAGGTATACCCCACCCCAGACACCCCACTCTTTATTTGAGACACCTGTGGCAAAACACATTCTGCGTACTGGGCATTCTGAACAAACCTTATCTACTGCAAGTCTAAAACTTTCATTCTCTTCATACTTATCAAAGAATATGTTAGTGTCATAGCCTAGGCATTTAGCGTTGTCTCTCCAAGTGTGGTCACTTTGCATCGTCTCTCACCAACTTGGCAGGAATGTCCCAGCCTTTTTCGGTAATTGGGTAGGTATTCACGATACCCCATTTGCCATTACGATATGCACCGTTTGGCTTTGTCCAGCCAGTTTGAGACTCTGTGTAGTGGATGATATCCCATCCATTCCAGTATAGTGAGTCATTGTTTTCTACAACTGACTCTGCAACTTCTAGAGAATTAATCTTCATCGCTAGACTCGCTTTCTGTGTATATTACTTTTTTAATTTGTGTTTCTTCAATCAGGACCTGGCATCGATCGCATGGCTTGCTATTTCTATCTTCGCCACTGCGACTAACTCTTGCAACATAAAGGACAGCACCCTTTACATTCCATCCAGCATCTCTAACAGCCTCTGCTTCTGCATGTACAGAGCAATGCTTTTTGATGTGCTCTGGTGATACAATGTATGGGCTATTTCTATCTTTGTTAAAGCCAGTTCCAATTACTCTACCGCCTTTAACAATTACCGCACCGTGCATTCTACGAGATTTTGATTTAGCAGCAAAATATCTTGCAACAGATAGGTAAGCATTTTCACTATTACTCAGGTCATACTCCATTAGAATCTGTAAATTCCAACTTCTACATCAAGAGCTTCTGCGTCGTCCACTAGAAGCCCTTTGCCCTCATTCTCACGACAAAAAAAGGCTAGGTAATCCATATCACCAATAGAGTTTTGAATGTCAGAGAACGGCCTGTTATTTATACGAACACGGATGCCCATAGACTTCATGCTGCGTTCTGTAATGTTAAAAAACTCTCTTGCAAATGCATTTACATTTGCTGGTCCAGCTGAATAAATTTCAAGATCAGTGTCCTGGTTCTTGTTCATCTCAGAAAGAACTACACGCATAGCTCGAAGAAACGCATCGTAGTTACTGAAACCTTTAGTTCCACTGACTGCTATCTTCATTACCTAATCCTTTGTTAGTTGCTCAACTATAAACATGAGCTTTTTTAATTCTACATCATTCATAGACGTTGTGTCAAGTTGAACTGCATTGTCTGTGTCAAGGACCTCGTCATTAAAGCTTGCGTAGTAGACAGCGTTATTCGATATCCAATATCCACCATCTTCTAGTATTAGAATTGTTGGGTTCATCTTATCGAAGAACTTTGTTGCCTGTGTTTTTTTTGATTTACTAGTTTTTTCTGGAATAGAATATAGCTTTAGAGCCATTGCTATTGCTCTTGACTGTGACATCACTGGTAACTTCTTAACAGAAATTTTTCTTCCAATATTTATCATTCTATATATTACAAATATAGGAATGACTAGCAAGATTAAAAGTAAATATTCCATAGTTATCTTTTAGTAATTATGCCTGGTCCTGCTTAAAATGCTCAATCATATTTTTCAGTACCATACCTTCGAAATCTGGCAGCACAGAGATTGCGAAATCGTCGTTACATCTTTCTGTCAAGAAAATAAGTGGATCTTCACTATCATTTTCATACTTTAGTTCAATGAAGCCTTTGCTCCACAAGTTCATAGTGGTAGCGGCAAACTTATCTTCGACAAGCTTTGCAAGATTGGGAGAAATTTCTTTAAGATTTTTATTAAAACTAAATAGCATCTCTCCAGTATCTGAATCCATTCCAGCAGGCTCTACAGCCCCCTTAAGAATAAGACGTTCAAACATTTCATTATTGCGATCGATCATTACAGATCTCCTTTAAGTCGGTTTTCATTTGTTAGGAAAGGACGCTCATCAACTATTTCAGTGGCAAACGATTTCATCTTTTCATTGGCTGCTGCATTGTTTTCAATTTTACTATAGTGGTGTCCACAAAAGAATAGATTACCAGTTGCTCCAGTAACTTTGACATATGCTCCAGCACCGCAAGAGTCACACCTATCTATAAGTGTAAGCTGGCGTTCTTGACTTTCTTCTACCGCTGTTTCTTCCATTACTACCATTTTACACCTCTTACTTGTCTGTTGAATAGAATCCGCTACCCTTGAAGGAAACGCCTATATTAGAGTATAGCCGTTTTCTGGCAGTATTGCAAGTCTGACACATAGATTCTTGATCTCTTTTGTCAAAGCCTCTAGCTTCAACTATAATTTCATCACATGTCTTACACAAAAATTCGTACAGTGGCATTAGTTTTTTCCTTATAAATCTTATCTGAGTAAACACGAGCAGCATCTCTAACCCATGCACCATCTTCGTGAGCTTCTTTGCGTCGTGCAAGACGAATTGTGTTAGCTGCACCATGACCAGCCAGGACTTGATGAAACTCTGTCCAGTCTAACTCTCCAAAATCAAAGTGTCCTCGTTCTTCATTCCACTTAATGTCAGGGTCAGGCAAGGTGACACCTAGTATCTTAGCTTGCGGAACGAGCATGTCTACAAAACGTTGACGAAGTTCGTCATTACTAAAACGTTTTATTTTCCAGTCCATGCTTTGTTGAGAATTAGGAGAGTTGTCGTCTGGTGGTCCGAACATCATGAGTGCAGGAGCGTACCAACGATTTACTGATTCTTGTGCCATTTTTTTCTGTGCATCTGTGCCTCGCATAAGGTGCAGTAATATCTCAAACCCTTGACGCTGATGGAACGACTCTTCTTTACAGATACGAACCATTGCTCGTCCGTATGGACCATATGATGCACGACACAGCGGCACTTGATTGCAAATAGCAGCACCATCAACCAGCCAGCCGATGGATCCCATATCTGCCCAGGTCGGGGTGGGGTAGTTGAAGATTGATGAGTATTTAGCTGTTCCAGTAATAAGCTGATCAAACATTGTTTCCCGATCAGTACCTAGAGTCTGTGCTGCGGAGTATAAGTAAAGACCGTGACCTGCTTCATCCTGAACCTTAGCCATTAAAATTGCTTTGCGTTTTAAGCTAGGTGCTCTGCTAATCCAGTTTGCCTCTGGTTGCATACCAATAATCTCGGAGTGCGCGTGCTGAGAAATCTGACGAATGAGCGTCTTTCGATACCCCTCGGGCATCCAGTCTGTCGGCTCGACCCGCTGTTCGTTAGCTAGTAACTTATCAAAAAACTTTACATTACAATTTTGACAAACAGATTCTTGATCAGTTGTTTCATTGCAAGTCTTGCATATAAACTCAGATGTCATCATTGTCTTTTTCCTTTTGTCTTTCAAATATAACTATTTTTCCTGGGGCAACGTCATCATAAAGATGTCTCCATTGCGATATGTCCCAGCGTTGTTTTGTTGCATAATTTGCAGCCATAGCATAGTCATTGCAATAGATAATGTATCTTGCTCTTGTATCTTCACCGTGATATGTTTTAGCCATACCTAATTATACCGTATAGAGCCTAGCAAAATCAAGTGTGTTCTTTAGAAGTTTATTTCTTTTCTTCTTTCTCTTTGTCTTTGTATTAATTTCTGCAACAACATATCCATCAAAGCCAATGTCTCTAAGATATTCTAAAGTTTCTTTTACTGGCTGTGTTCCTTTTCCTGGTACCAGGTGTTCATCAAATATGTGAAACTTATCTTTTTGACTATGACCATCACAAAGATGAACGTGCTTTAGAGAATTACCCCAAGACTTTGCCAGATCAAGAGCATTGGATCCCTGTGAAGCTGAATGAGAAAAATCTAATGTTCTTGATCTAATGTTTTCAGACTCTGGGTTCCACGATGGATAGAAAACATCAAACTCTTTTCCACGAATATTCCAGCCAAACATATTCTCAACAGCAACAATAAGGCCATAGGTGTCTTCTATTGACTCTATAATCTTTTTAAAGTTGTTTCTGTAAACTACCTGCCACTTGTATGGTGGGTGAACAACTATCGTAGTTGCCCCAACTGCATTTGCCAGCTCTGCTGTTTTAGTTAGCTTATCTTGCGGAAGTCTTCCAAATACTTTTGAGGTCATTATTAGTACTGGAGAGTGTATGGATAAAACTGGATGATTGTATTTCTTAATTAATTTATTTATTGTGTCAGCATTCTGAGTATCTTTATCTGCTGTCACCATAACCTCAACTCCATCAAATCCAAGTTCAGAACCTAATTTGAAAGCTGATTCTAGTCCTAGCGGATAAACGCTAGTTGAGCTTAAGCCAATCTTCATATCAATACTATTATATCAGGTCGTTGTCCTAGTTAAATTTTCTATAAATATTTTTGCTACGTTTTTCCAGGGTATTTTTTGACAGAGTCTGAAACCTTTGCACGATTTAATCTAGAAGCTTTTCTGATTGCCTTATCTATTTCGTCTTCAGACTTTATTAAATACCCATTAACATTATTTTCGATAATTGTCTTTGGTCCAGTAACATTGTATGCAACAACTGGGGTTCCACATGCCATGCTTTCAATCATCACAATTCCGAAGGTATCGAAAAGACTTGGGAAAAAGAATACGTCTGCTGAGGCATACCAAGATCTTAGTTTGCTGTTTTCTACTTTGCCAACAAACCTTACCCCTGGATATTTGATTTTAAGTTTTTCTAAGTAAGGACCATCACCAATTAATACACACTCATATCTTTCATCTAAAGAAAGTTTACAAAACTGTTTTAAGTTTTTTTCTTTGCTTACTCTGCTTACACATAGAAGAACTGTTTTTTCAGACCTGGTCTTCTTCTCTTTAAAAAAGAATTTAGAGCTGTCTATTCCTCTAGACCAAACAACAAGCTTATTTTTAAACCTTTTATTTTTTAGGGTATCCCTTACATCTTTGTTTGTTACCAAAATTTTTTCACTCGATTCGTGAAACCATCTCATTGTTTCCCATGTAATGTCTTCTGGAATATAGAAGAGATCTTTCATCATGTGCGGAAAGTTTGTATGAAAACTTGTATTGTGCTTTTTCTTTTTTATTTGACAATAATTTTTGCCAGCTAGACCGATTGGGCCTTCAGTGGCAATGTGAATATAATCAGGACCATAATCGTCGATCATCTTAAAGATACTTATTGGTATAGCCAACGATATATCTTTATAAAAAGAAAGGTTGATGCTCTTGAATAGTCCTGGATGTATTACATATACATCGTATTTCTTTTCAAGTTGTTTTATTAAATTTTTTAGTGTTGTAACTACCCCGTTTGTTTGAGGCGACCATGCATCTGTTAATATTAAAATTTTTTCCATAGTTAATTGTATCATTGGAGGGAATGGAGAGAATCGAACTCTCACCTTCAGTTTGGAAGACTGAGGCACTACCACTATGCAACATTCCCAGACCCTGTCCCAGTGAATGGTTCTTATGGGTCATGCTAGGGACAGGGAGCCTTTTATTAAATCAGAATTTTAAATACAGGGCAACATGGATCTCCGCCCTCTTCCCAATCCTGCATCTCATCATCTGTCATATATGGATCACCGTCATGAGTATGACAAAATCCTTCGCTAATCCATCCCTGGTCAATACCAATTTGTGCCCAGTCGTTGAATTCCATTTTAGCCATTCTTATACCTTTCAAGTATTTCTTTTGCCCAGTTTACCAGATCTTCAACTCTTTGTCCAGATGGCTGGCTAGAAACCCATAGCTCAAGGTTTTCTATTCTATTGTCATTGCGAACACCATTGATATGATGAACATTTTCTCCTGGAAACAGTGCTCTTCCTAAATATTCTTCCATAATAAATCTGTGTTGAGACTGCATTTCGTATTTTCCATTTACTCTGCGAGTTCTACGAATATACCCAGACTCGTGCTTAAACCAGTCGTTCCACTCCCCTGGACGCTGATATTTAATTGGCTGAAGCTTACCAAACTTTTTCATTTGATAGTTGTGTCCAGAACAAAGATTGTTTCCTTTATGTGGTTTGTGGCAACCTTCAAAGGTACATGTATCCAGTCTTGCACCTTCTCTAGGACGCAATTTGCGAAGGTTTTCTCCACGAAGACTCATTTTATAATGAGATTGGCAAAGATCCTTTGCGTAAGGCTTTCTGATACATTCACTAAAAGAGCACTTCATTTATTTAGTATAGCATATTTTCTATGTTATTGGCTAAAATGACCAATCTTCATCGGTAGTTGCTTCATGTTTTCCAATCACATAAGAGGAACCGCTACCACTAAAAAAGTCATGGTTTTCGTCTGAGTTTGGAGATAGAGAAGAAAGAATAGATGGATTAACATCTGTTGCTTCCTTTGGAAACAATGGGTCAAAGCCTAGGTTCATTAATGCCTTGTTCCCATTGTAACGAATAAATGCTTTCACATCTTCCGTCAGGCCGATGTTGTCATACAGATCCGCTGTATATCGGACTTCGTTATCATAAAGTTCCATAAGTAACTCATAGGCATAGCTTGATAGTTCTTCCTGTCTAGTAGCAGGCTGCTCCTGGAATGCCTGCTGAAATTTGTACCCAATGTAGTAGCCATGAACAGCTTCATCACGAATGATAAGACGAATAAGGTCAGCAGTGTTTGTTAGCTTTCCTCGGCTAGACCAGTGCATTGGTAGATAGAAACCACTATAGAACAAGAATGACTCTAGTAAAACAGATGCAATCTTGCGTTTCAGTGGATCGTCTCCATGATATTTTGATAGAACAATCTCAGCCTTCTTCTGCAAGAACGGATTATCCTCAGACCACCTAAATGCTTTATCGATGTCTGTTGTTGAGCACAGTGTAGAAAACACGCTTGAGTATGACTTTGCATGTACAGACTCCATGAATGCAATATTTGTAATCACTGCTTCTTCATGCTGTGTACGAGCATCCCCCATTAGTGTCATCGCTCCTACGGTTGCCTGTATAGTATCTAGCATCGTAAGGCCTGCGAATACTCGCATGGTTAGTTCCTGCTCGTCTGGGTGTAGTGTAGCCCAAGACTGAACATCATTTGAAAGTGGAACCTTTTCTGGTAGCCAAAAGTTTGCTGTCAGTCTATTCCAAACCTCTAAATCAATAGAGTCTTCAATTTTGTTCCAGTTAATAGGTCTAGTAATCATAAGACTCCAATCATAGCATACAGCTCACACAGTTGTCAACCTCAGTACCCTCTAGTGCAAGCTGACGAATACGAATATAGTAAATTGTTTTGATACCCTTCTTCCATGCATAAATCTGTGCTTTGTTTACGTCACGAGTAGTTGCCGTATCCTTGAAGAACAGTGTCAATGAGAGACCCTGATCGACGTGCTGGGTAGCAGCGGCATAGGTATCAATGATAGCTTCTGGTCCAATTTCATATGCATCCTGGAAATACTCAAGGTTATCATTGCTGAGGAATGGTGCAGGGTAATAAACACGACCTAGCTTTCCTTCCTTTCGAATCTCGATCTGTGACGCAATGGGGTGAATAGAACTAGTAGAGTTATTAATATAACTAATAGAGCCAGTAGGTGGAACAGCCTGTAGATTTTGGTTGTACAGACCATGCTTCTTAACGTATTTAGATAGATTCTCCCAATCATGCTGAGTCGGTATATCAATATTTGCATCTTTAAATAGTTTCTCTACCTTCTTAGTGGCTGGCTTCCATTCCTGGTTGATGTACTTGTCAAAGAACTCTCCACTGGCATACTTAGACTTCTCAAAGCCTTCGAATGGGCTTCCAGTCTCCTGTGACATCTTTGAAGACGCTTTTAGGGCATGGTACAGTACCGTGTAAAAATAGATATTGGTGAAGTCAATGCCTTCTTCACTACCGTAGTGGATCTTAGACTTACCTAGATAACCATGAAGATTCATTTGACCTAGACCAATAGCACGAGCCTTCTTGTTACCCTCTGCAATTGACATTACGGACTCAATGTAGGATAGGTCAGCAACGGCTGTGAGTGCCCGTACAGACGTTTCGATGGTCTTTGCAAAGTCTGGTGACTCCATTGCCATTGCAATGTTTAATGATCCTAGGTTACATGAAATATCTTTCCCAATATCTTTATAACTAAGGTCAGCATTGTATGTAGTTGGTGTGTTTACCTGAAGAATCTCAGAACAAAGATTAGACATGTTAATGCGACCATCAATTGGGTTGGCCCCATTTACTGTATCTTCATAAACAATATAAGGATATCCAGACTCAAACTGAAGCTCAGCAATACGCTCAAACAATACACGAGCCTTAATCTTAGACTTCTTAATTTCTGGATTGTCTAGCATCTCCTGGTACTTTTCTGTAATAGAAATATCACTCATGGGGAGGCCGTAGATACGCTCAATATCGTAAGGAGAGAATAGATACATGTCTTCGTTATTCTTGGCAAGCTCAAGAGTCACGTCTGGAATCACTACCCCGATACTTAGGGTCTTGATTCGCATTTTCTCATCTGCATTCTCACGCTTAGTATCGAGGAACTGTAGAATGTCTGGGTGGTGAGCATTAAGATAAACTGCCCCTGCACCCTGGCGAGCACCCAACTGATTGGCATAAGAGAATGAGTCCTCAAGTAGTTTCATGACAGGAAGTACACCAGCAGACTGGTTTTCAATCTTTTTGATTGGAGCACCTACTTCACGTAGGTTCGTAAGGTTAAGGGCAACACCGCCACCACGCTTAGATAGTTGGAGGGAGGAGTTAATCGCACGAGCAATTGATTCCATGTTGTCTTCAATACGGAGAAGGAAGCACGACACGAATTCACCTCGCTGCTTTTTACCGCAATTAAGAAATGTTGGAGTTGCTGGCTGAAATCGACCAGAAATAATTTCGTCTACTAGATTAGTAGCGAGCTTCTTGTCCCCCTTAGCAAGCATGAGTGCATTCATCACAACACGATCTTCGAATCGCTCTAGGTAACGGCTACCATCAAATGTCTTTAATGCATAAGATGTGTAAAACTTGTATGCACCAAGAAATGTGGGGAATCTAAACTTTACCTCGTAGGCCTGCTTGAATTTTGACTTGATAAACTCAAAGTCGTAAAGATCCAAAAGTTCCTTTTCGTAATACTCATTCTCTACAAGATAGTCAAGCTTCTCTTCGAGGCTGTGGAAGAACACAGTGTTTTGGTTAACATGGTCTAGGAAATATGCCTTGGCTGCCTCCTTGTCCTTGTCGAACTGGATCTTGCCATCATCGCCATACAAATTCAGCATGGCGTTTAGTTCATGGTAACTATACTGTGTCATTAAAAATCTCCAACCTTTCACGAATTGTTTCTACATCTTCTGGTGTTCCAAATATTTCTATCATGCCAAGAATTGGAACATCTGTTTTCTTAGCAATCAGTTTGGCAGCCTTGCAGTAGTCTTTGCCAAAATTAGTATTGCCAAATCCAACGACTGCCTTTAGCAATTCTCTATTTGTTTTAATATTTAGAAAGGTTGCTACTGGTCTTGGGATGGCATAATCATTTTTACCACCGCCATAGGTTGGTACAAAAAGAACGTACTCACGAGTAGCAAATGGAAGCTCCTCAACTGAGTACGATCTATCATACCCTAACTTTTCAACAAAACGTTTGGTGTTGCCAGAACGGTTTGAGAAGTATACTATATCCATTATACCAACCTAAATTAAATCAAAATTTTCCAAATAGCTTTTAACTTTATCTGGCATAGGTTTATATTGTATCACGTTGTCTGCCTGTTCGTCAACTTTGGATTTTGGTCTATCCTTGAATGTATGAATCTCAACTACCTGGTTTGTCAGTCGTGGCGTGTGAGAGATTGCCCCATAGATAGCACCACAGACAGCATCTGCAAGGTCCTTAGAAGACTTTCTGGGGTGGTCAACTTTGTTGCCCCTCATAATCTTTAGCTCTGTAAGCTCTTCAAACAATAGATCAATTGCTGGCATTGCTAGCCTGTCTTCATAGATAAGCATAGCCATATCCTCGTAGTGCTTCTTGGCAACAGATACTGTTTCAGTTCTCATACCGACCTGCTTCAACTCATTCTGAATATCAAATGACTGCCAGCGGTCAAAGCTAACCATACCAATATCAAAGCCTAGACGACGAAGGTTCTGAATCCACTGCTTTACCTCTGAAAGGTTGACTGGCCCCTCCACCTTTGGCTCCCACCATGCCACAGCGTCTACCACTACAATTGGTGCCACCTGCTGATAGTCCTTGATTACTTGAATGTTTACCCATTTATCCACATGTGCAATTGCCACGGCACACTTGTCATGTTTCTGTGCAAGGTCAGCATGTACAAAATACTTCTTGTCTGGATCTGGAACAAAGGTTGAATCAAATCTTCTATACGTATCAAGAGGGTTTCGTAGAGACATGGCAGACCTAACCTTTTCTGTCTGCTTAAAGAATCTATCCGAAGAGAATGTAGGGATGCAGGCAAATCGCATCATAGCATCCCCCAAGTCAGTGTAGAATGCTAGCTTAAAGTCATCAATCTTTCTTGTTGGATTTACTGCCCATGTAGGTCTCTTCAATGCAAAGACTCCTGGGTACTTATAGCTAATAATGTTATCTTCTTCCCATTCGATCTCTAGACTATTACCCTCGGCATTTTCTGGAAGATCTGGATTCATAATAAACTTATGAGTCTTTAGGATAGCCTCTTTTTCAGCGATAACATCATCGTATCTTTGAGAGATAAAGTCTCCTGGATATCGTGGAAATGATAGCAGTGCAACCTTTCCAAGATCTGGGAAACGAGAATCTACTGATGCACGAAACGCCTTGTAAATATTGTCAGCAGTTTTACCTTGGTCATTTCCAGTTGCAACCTCCTGAGCAAAGCCAGAAATCTCGTCAAGAACAGCTAGAAGAAGGTTTAGTCCTTCATGGCTCTCTCGTTCTGAGTGACCAGAGTAAACCGTAATGGCATGATCAAACTCAATCGAGTCTGCCTTAGCATAGAAGCGACCAGCAAACCAGGGAGAACGCTCAATCTTATTCTTGAATCCCTTAAAGAATACGTTCTTAGCCTGCTGTGCGTTGATCGCTACGTTAATAATATCAATAGCATCGCCAGAAGGCTTGCCAAAGTATCTTGCTGGATCTTTCAAACATAAAAGCTTATACACAATGTACGCACAAGCTACTGTTGATGTGAAGTCTTTTCCACTACCCTTTCCGAGCTGTAGAATTACCTCGTTCTTTGTGTACTTCTTGTAATACCTTGTTCCTTTTTCAGCACCGAGCAGCTCTACTAAATCTTCAAGCTTATAGATTTGGCTCATGGCCTCAACGATGTCATACTGAGTTTCAGAAAGTGGTGGCTGACCAAGAAAGTCTTCGCCTTCTACAAATGTCTTGGCGTCTACTGGAGTTTCGATAAAGTTATCTGCCTTTAGAACTTCAAGGAACTCACTAAACATCTCTGACAACTGTAATTACCTCACTCTCTTTTGCCACATTAGAAAGTCTACGCATAATCTCGTCACGTACCTGTGGATATTCAGAGGCAATGTCTTTTAGAATATTAACAAGAACCTCTTGCTTTCTTTCGATCTCTAGCATTTCCTCAGCAAGCTCCTTGTTTTCAAGCAGTCCTGCCTTCTGTAGCATTTCAATACGTCTAGACTCGATGTCCAGCACCAACTTGATTCCTGCGTTTTTTGCACTAAGATTAGCAGTTGTGGTTGCGTCGTCAATAACCTCATATGCTTTTTGAATTAGCTTAGTATAGTGTGTGTCTGCAGCAACAAGTGCTTCTTTTGCACGAGCACGAATAGCTGCATTATCTGCAGCCATGTACTGCCACTCTTTAATATGTGCAACAACCTTTTGCCTTGGAATTGAAAGCTCTTTAGAGATTTGAGTGGGGTCGTTACCCTCTAGGTACTTGCCCACAACCTTGTTTACTTCATCAAGGTGTTCAACTATCTTCTGTTCGTCTGACACGCTTCTTCCTCCTTACAGGGAGCTTTTTGACACGATCAATATAGAAGGCACGGAACGCACCAATTTGACCCTTGTTCATTTCTCTACACTCAATCCAGGAAACGCCAGTCTCGACATTTGTTGTGAGAGAGGTAAACGTAAAGGTGGTTCCATACTCACCCATAATCTTAATAAGTTCACCAGCAATAATTGTTTTACCATTTGGCAATACCGCTTCATATTCACGGCTAAACTCAATTGGAGGCTTGGTTGGCTTTCCATAAATAACCTTGCGAGGACGACCCATTATTCTCCTGCCAATCTTTTAATTTCATCGTTAATGTAGAATACTGCTTTTTGTAAATCTTCAACTTGCTTTGTCTTAATGCTTTTATTTGAATCTTCTTTTAGTCCTGCTCGCCAAAGGTATTTAATGGCATTGCCAACATTAAAGTTACGATGACGTGTAATATCTATACACTCTACACCAGAGGGGTCAGAGGTATAGTGATCTGGGTGATTGACCATGTCAATCTCGTGATTGAAAGCATTGGCCATATCATAGTATTGTACGAAACGTTCTTCGTTTGAAACTGTCATTATCGTTTTGATTTCCTTAATCCAAATTTAGCAAGGTAGACATAGATTGTTTCAACAGATACACCGCACTCTTTAGCAATGTCTACTGGTGCTTTACGATCTACGTGGAAGCGTTTACGCAACCAATTCTCATTCATATACAGTTTACTAGCCATTAGCAGTTTTGTCAACCTTCTCCCAATTATTAATAGCCCAATGACCTATGGCAATTGCATCAGCAACATCATCATCATTAACAGATTTGTCATAATAGGCATTAACAAAGTTGATTGTTTTTTGTTTTCTAAACTCTCTTTCACGAGCCTTGTACCATGCAACAGACTTTCCTGGATTGACATCTGCCATTTCCTTCTTTTCAATTTTGCTAAGAATTTTGTTTCCAATAAAACTTTGCCATGTTATAGGATTTACCGATCCAGCAACAGGAATTTTATTTATTCCAGCTGCACCCAGGATTGCTCCTTGCACTAGTGCTAGATCAGCCACTGTCTTTGGACTGTTCATGAAGACTGTATGCTCAATTACGATTGTGCTACCGCCTACCTTTTCAAGAAAAACAGATAGCTTTCTAGATGCATCCTGAACCTTTTGATAAACAGTTTTGCCTTCAAAGTTTATCTTGCCATGCATAATAAGTTTCTTATCTTCAAACACTGCAAAGGCTATGCTATTTGTACTTGCATCAATAGACAAAATCTTTTTAGGTGGTTGATTAATCAAGCTCAAGTTTACCATTCGCAATGCCCTTCATCTGTTTTAAGATCTTGCCAACTTCTTTTTCGTCAACACTACACTTAGAACAAATCTTGTTTTCATTATACATTGAAAGATTTCCACCACAGGAAGAACACTTCCTTGGCTTCTTGGCTCTTGCCTCAACCTTTTTCTTTTGATATCTTATTGCAATATTATGCTTAGTTGCAGCGTCTCTGCAAGTATCTGAACAATAAATCTTGTATGATATTTTTGTTTCAAACTGTGCGTCACACCATTGACAATGTTTCATCGATAAGCTCCAAAGAAGATATTTTTACGTCTCCCTTGCCAGCATCTGCACAAACCTTTGACAGAGGACAGCTCTTGCAAATCCTTGAGTTGGACCGATAGTTCTTTTCAGGCAGAGTCTTGTTTTCCCATGCCTTACGAACATTACGCATCCACTCAAATGTATTATTCACCCACTGAATATAGTAATCATTTACCTCAACAGGAATTACCAATAGTTCATGGTTGTTCTTGTTTTCATAAATAAGTACCGCCTTTTGCTTTTTGAGAATCTTCATATAAATAAGAAGCTGAATCAAGTGTCCTGGCTTTGGCTTTCTATTTAGCTTGCGATACTCAAATCCTTCGTTCATCATTGTCTTGATTTCACCAAGAAGTTCTTCTCCTTGCCAATCAAGCATTACGTCACCGTATCCGAAGATTGGTGGATCATTGTTTACGATCTTGAACTCTGAATCAATTAGGAAGCCTGCGTCCTCCATTGCCTTTTGAATACGCTCATGGCTCTTAGTACCATTAGTCATATTAGCACCTGCAAATGCGTCTGCATTGTCTTCGAATGTACCGCCCTCAAATGCAAGATACCAGTAGCGAGCACACTCACCATGCCCATATGCAATTGTTGATGGTGCGAATGTCTTCTTCTGCTGGTGTCGTGGTCCACGGTTAGCGGTATATCCAGACTTAATCTTTTCAATCAACTCGTCTGGATTAATGCCAGAGCCGTCAACAATCTTGGTGTCTGGTGGTGTTTCCATGACCTGGTTTAGTAAGTTTTTCATAATCATACTTAGCGAGTAATATACTTCAGAGCTGCGACCAAATCATTGATTGCTGTTGCTGCTGTATAATAGATATTCTTCTTCGCTCTATCTCCCTTGTCTACGTTGGTAAGCCAAGTTGCCTTGAATGACATCTTGGCAGCAATTGCTTGTAGTCGAACAATTTCGACTGTAGCAACTTGCAGAGGAATATCTGGTTTAATAATTAGTTTTGCGACCATAACAAGTGCCTCTGTGAGTTCATCGTCTTCCATAAAGTCAGAAATCTCACTTAGGCCGTTTACCATTTCTAGCGTTGTTTTTGTTTCCATTATATCTAGTATACCTCATCCTCAACCATTTGTTCAAGCAGCGAAAGCTCTATTACTGCTAATCTAGTTTTTTGTTCACCATCACCGATAACTACAATGATTGCTGGATCAAGCTTATTCTTGATTGCATCTGTTGTAGCCTTGGCCCACACCTCTTTGTTGAGTGTGAATGATTTGCCTACCTCTTTAAAGTCTACGCAAAAGTTGTGCCATGTTGCATCACCTTTCTTTGTGTTCCTTCCCGAGTTTTTGTGCTGGCTTGCACCAATACGCTTACTCTCGTTCTTCTCGCTCATAATCTTTCTTATCCTTCTTTGTTTCGAGACTAAGCTCAGTGAGGTGTTTGTCTGGACACATCCAAGATAGCATACGCATTCCTGGGTAGCTGCGAATAGTTTTTGATTCTAGTCCGCATGTATGACAGGGAAAACTTCCTGGGTAGATATTGTACTTAGCCATTAAGCTGATCCTCAATAGACTTGCGGAAGTCATCATTCTCACGAACATATGTGATGAATGCGTCTCGACCCTGAACCTTTTTGTCTTCTGATACAACGTACCATGCACCTGTACGAGTTACAATACCAGCAAGCTCTGCTGTATCCACAAGATCTCCAATTGCGTCTACCCCAACAAATGGTCCACGGAAATAGAAGTCGTACTCGCCAGACTGGAAGCCTGGAGATGTCTTGGAGAACTGAACTTCCCAACGAACCTTCCTGCCAATCTTCTCTTCAATGAGCTTGTCTCCTACTGGAATCTTACCCTTAATAGCTTGGTTATCTGACTCTGACGAGAAGAGCTTGATAACTGTAGAAGAGTAGAACTTCGTTGCCTGACCCCCCGTAGGCTGCTGTGAGGTGTACATAGCAGAGATATTATTACGACTCTGACTAATTAGCACAAACAGTGTTGGCTTTGGCTTGTTGTTAGAATAGTTAATCATCTTCCATGCATTGCTAAAGTCTCGTGACTCAGCACCGATTTGCTTAGTATTCTCAAGTTGCTTTAGCTCATCCGAATCTTTCTCAAAATAGATAGCAGGAAGCAATGATGTAATTGAATCAACAACTACTAGGTCTACACCTGCCTGCATTAGCTTTGTGCCAAGATCTACCATCTCATTGATGGTGCGACATTGTGAGACGATAAGCTTTGTTGTATCTACCCCGAGACGCTCAGCCCACTTTTTGTCGTACGACATCTCAGCATCAATCCATGCACAGACCTTTCCTTCCTTCTGTGCAAGACCAATCATCTGCAAACACATTGACGACTTTGCTGAAGATTTGCTTCCCCAAATAAGAATCTGTCTTCCATAGGGAAGGCCACCACCCAGGGCACGGTTAAGTCCGTAGCTTGCTGTAGGTTGCAAAATTGTTTCTGGCATTTCATCACCAACAAATAGCTGTTTGCGAATCTTGGGGTCAAGCTTTGCCATTACCTCTTCTACTGTCATCATCAGAATCTTACACCATGCTTTTCTGGTCGTGACTTGTTAAGGTTAGTCTTGTTTTCAAAAGCGTGGTCCAAAGAAACGCGAGTGTACCCATGCTCAACCAAGCCTGCATAAAGATCTAGTGTTCGGATAAGGATATCTGCCATCTCATCTGAAATCTCATGCTCACCCTTATTTTTACGAATAGCCTCCATTACTTCTACAGCCTCAGAGACAATCATCATAAGCTGTTTAGTAATAAAGATGTCATCTACATCTTCAGGCCAGAAGCCTTTTTCTACAGCGGTCTTGTGCAATTGCTCGCATAGATCGTCAAACTCAATTTTGTCATTCATTATTTGATATCCTCCAATATAGTTGTTCCATCTTTTGTTTTTGCAAATGAAAAGTTATACACATTTCCTTCTTGTACTTTCATGTAGGCCTTTGGGAACTGTGTTGGGAAGACTGTAACAGAGTGTAATTCTCGTCCAGAGTCTGCCACAACCATGTATGCCATCTTCTTGCCTGCCTTAGTTACTCGTGGTTTAAACGATATCACCATCATCTCTTCTTCCTTATATGGAAGCATACGATAGTTCATATACTTAATCAGCGAAGAGTCAGACTCTTTAATATCATCTACTGGTACAGCAAACGAGATTCGGTTATCACTGGCTAGAATCAGGTATGTTTTTCCTGCCTCAATTAGAGTGTCCTCATTGTCGAAGATTCCAGCAACACCAGTCTTATCTAGAATTTCTACTCTAGACCATCCCTTACCTCGCTTGATATTCTTCACTATACCCATCAGAACGAAGGAACCCTTCTCCTCGTACTCTTCTGTATCTGTAATATACGCATTGTAGTGTGATGGTACAGAGATGTTAAACTCTGGTAGGTTTAGGTACTCGTATAGATTTTGACGGATGTCTTCATCGTTTCGTGGGTTATCCTCAAATGTAGCTGCACCGATGAGTCGTAGTGCTGAAAGTGCACGAGAGTTTACTCCGTTACCCTTGCCAAATGTGAACTCTTCCAGCTCTTTGTATGAGCTAAATGGTCGTGCAGAGATATACTTCTGAGCAATATTGTCAGAGATATATTTGATTGCACTAAGTCCAAACCGAATACCCTTACCCTCGATCTTGAAGTCAATGTCAGAGTCATTGATGTGTGGCAACTTGATGGAGATACCCATACGCTTTGCCTCAATCAGGTATTCTGTACGAGCATCTTTGTCCTTCTCATTCTTAAGAAGAGCAAACATAAACTCAATTGGGTAGTGGTACTTTAGCCATGCAGTCCAGTATGAGACCGTAGAATAGGCTACAGCGTGACTCTTATTGAATGAGTAGCCAGCATGTGCCTCAAAGTCATGCCAAAGGTTTCTGGCACCCTCTTCTCCAAGATACTGTGTAGCACCCTGCACAAACTTGTCCTGGAACTGATCGAACTCCTTGGCATCCTTCTTCTTACCAATAATCTTACGAACCTTATCGGCTTCTGCCATTGACATACCGCCAAGTTCCACACAAGCCTGCATAACCTGTTCCTGATACAGAATACAGCCATACGTTTCTTGTGTAAATGTTTTCATAACTTGGTGATGATATGAGATATTCTGCTTGCCATGCTTACGAGCAATATAGTCTTTACCAATTGTATTCATAGCACCTGGACGCACCAAAGCATTTGATGCAGCAAGCTCTGAGAAGTTCTTTACCCCCATCTTTACGAGTAGGTTTGTATATGGGGTAGCCTCACACTGGAAGACACCTTTTGTAAAACCATCAGAGAGCATTCCGTACACGTTCTTATCTTGCATGTCAATGTCGTGAAGTTCAATCACGTCACCTGTACGCTCTTTGATAATTGCAATAGTGTCTTGAATAACAGATAGAGTCTTTAGACCAAGAGCATCAATCTTAATAAGACCAATACGCTCTGCCTCTTCCATGTCAACGGCAACGACAGGGATACGCTCCTTGCTTCCTGGCGATGTGCGTGTCTCTAGTGGTGCATACTTAAAGATAGGCTCTTTTGCAGTAACAACACCAGCAGCATGAATACCAGTACCACGAATTCGACCTCGAAGCTGTTCTCCATACATCTCTACCTCTGGGTACTTTTCACGGAACCATTCAGTAGACTTTGAGTTGCAGTAGTCGTCCCAATCGTCAACAAGCTTTAGTACCTTGTTCACATCTGGCAAAGGGATCATAAGCACACGAGCAATGTCACGCACCATACCCTTACCCTTGAACTGCAAGAATGTTGCAATAGATGCTACGTGTCGGTATTGACGAACAAGGTAGTCCTTGACTTCTTCACGACGTGAGTCCTGGATATCTGTATCAATATCTGGGAAGTCATTACGTTCTGGATTAATAAAACGGAAGAACAAGAGGCCATGCTCAATAGGATCAATGTCTGTGATGCCAAGTGCATAGCATAGAAGAGAACCAGCAGCAGATCCACGACCTGGACCTACCATGATGCCCTCCTTCTTTGCCCACGCAATCATAGAGCGTACAACCAAGAAGTATGGACCAAAGTTCTTGTCCTTAATTACCTGTAACTCTTCATCTAGACGATCTAGGTATTCCTGATTCTCTGCAAACCCAAGAGCAGTGAGACCCTCCATAGCAAGATTACGAAGCTCATCATTTGGCTTCTGATACTGCACTGGCAACAGGTCCATGTGGTCTTCGATATTGTAGTCTTCAATCTTATCTACAATCTCAAGAGTATTCGAATAGATATCTTCACGGTCAATGCCCTGAGCAGTCATAGCCGAACGCATCTCTTCGTCAGACAAAAGATGAATCTCAAACTTGTTAAAAGTCATCTGTCGGTCTGCACCATAAAGGTAGTCAAGTCGATCCATAAGATTGTCATACTCACGAGACTTATCAAATGAAGCATTCTTATCAGTCTTATTTGAGTATGAGTTTAGAATCAGTTTTAGCTCTTGAATCTCTTTCTGTCCTGGGTCTGAGTGATGACAGTCTGGTGTAGTAATTGGCTTAATGCCAAACTCATCAGCCAGCTCTAGGATAATCTTGTTAATCTCTGGTGGGTTGTGTGGCATTACCTCGATGTAGTAGTCGTCACCAAAGGTATCCTTAGCCCACTGAAGATGAAACTTCGCTGCTGCTAGATTGTCTGCCTCAATAGCCTTTGCTAGATATCCACTTAGACATCCAGATGTAATTACTAGCCCCTCTTTATATTTCTCAAGAATAGACCAGTCCATTCGTGGCTTCTTGTAGAAACCCTCTGTCCATGCAATCTCGTTAAGTTTATTTAGGTTCTCTAGACCCTTTGCATTCTTAGCAAGAATGATAAGGTGATTATAGTTAAGGTCTAGAGGGTCGTTCTTGTCCTTCTTATCCTCATGGTCGTGGCGGTCTTTTGCAATATACCCCTCAATACCAAGGATAGGCTTAATTCCTGCTTCTTTAGCAGCACGATACATTTCACGGTGTCCAGATAGCGAACCATGATCGGTAATCGCAATAGCTGGCATTCCTAGTGCGACGGCTCTGTCAACATATTCCTGTGGTGTAGCAATACCGTCAAATAGCGAGTAGTGGGTGTGAACGTGTAGTCCAGCGTAACTCATTTAAAATCTTTCTGTTAGAAGTTGATAGGGGGGCAGCCTGTACTCAAGCCACCCCCCAGATTGTTTACCAGTCAGTGTTCGTTGAAGAAGTTACTGATGGTGTGTCGAATCCAAAGTAGAAAGCCTCTTGCTCTGAATATGGGATTTCACGAAGGACAGCTTCCAAGTCGTTCATCTCAAGTGCAGACCAATCGAATGGCTCGGTGTCTGGACCCTTTGGAATAAGGGTGTAGTTTGTCTCAGTACCCTGACCGTTACGCTTGATCTTCCATGTCAGGTTAGAGATTCCATTGGTATCGCCATAGAACTCCATAAGAGTTGGCACAGCCGACTGCTTGCTAATGCCCTGTGACCAAACAGCTACGTATGGAGACTCAAGTCCGTCGTCAACGAGGACGTTGCAGTAGAAGCGATTACGTGCTCGCCAGCCTGCCTTGGGGTCCTTACGAGCCATCTCACAGCCGTAGCAACGGCCCTCTGAGTCCATACTACAAGCAGCCTTACGCTTGTAGTCCTTTGGGTTAGTGTGTTCTGCATACACCACAGCAAGACCACGGTCTTCTGAGAAGTGTGCAGAGTCTGCGTCAAGCTCTTCTACAAAGCGGATAGTCGCAGATTGTCCATCAGCAAGCTTGAGCCAACGGACCTTAGTTCCTTCATATTTTGGTTTTTCGAGTAGGGCGTTGATATTCTTAATTCCCTTAATTGCACTCATACTTTCTCCTTATTGTTGAGGTTATTAGTTTAGCATAGATATGATTGACTTGTCAAACGAGACTTCTAGTTTCGTCAGTTCTTCATCAGCCATATCTCCAATATCCTTGTATTTGTTATCTAGTTGTATTGTGTTTACACGAGATCCAAGCTTATCAATAATCTTAGATTTCATATTCCCTCCTGCATCATCATTATCTGCAATAACAATTACGTTATTGAAGTATTTTTTGAGCAGGTCAATTTGGTAGTTTGATACGTTGGCTCCCAATGTTGCTACCGCTGGAAGCCCTACCTGGTCAAGGCGTATAACATCGAATGATGATTCGACAATATAAACCCTGTCTGCTGTCTTTACCCTGTGGAGGTTAAACAGAAGTTTTGATTTAGGAAGTCCTGGAGTATTCTTAAACTCTTTTCCTTCTACAGATCTACCAACAAAGCCTACAGCCATGCCGTCTGGAGAATGGACAGGAATAGTCACCATGTCTTGCTTTTCAGAATATCCAAGAGCAAACTTGTTTACGGAATGTTCTGTAATAAAACGTCCTGAATAGTATCTCATTGCACGAGGTGATTCGATTGCCTGTTGGTTTAATCTTTTAACCATTAGCTCATCGAACTGTTTGTAGTCTGGCTTATCGATCAGACGCTTTCCGACCTCAGCTTCAAGATTGCTTTCTGTTCTTTTAGAGTTAACAAAACGCACAGCTTCAAAGTATGTACGACCAGAAACATGCATCACAAGCTCTACTAGATTTGAGACGTGGTGACAAGAAAAACAAAAGAATATTCCAGACTGCTTGTCTACTTCTCCAGCAGGTGTTCTATTGTTTGCGTGGAATGGGCAATAAATGATATAGTCAGAGTCAACCTCGGACTCAATGTCTACGCCTGTTCCTCGGAGTACTCTTGTAATTTGCTCTTCTGTAAAGGTATCGCTACCGTTCCGTCTATTCCCTCTATGCATTGTGATTGTTTTTTCCCTAAGTATGTCCCGTAAAGTGAGATCATGAATTCAAATACATCTTTTTTCTCATTATAGTATATCGTAAAATCTGTGTCAATGTCTAGTCTTGGTACATATCCTGTTAACACCATTTCAGTTTTCAAAAGCCTGATGTATTCATCTTTGAGTCTAACTATAGATGAATCATCTTGGAAGATTCCGTCTAAGGTAAATCTTTTGATAGGTTTATGGTGAAAATTTTCCATACTCCATTATAACTAGTTATCTTCAAAGTCTTTGTACTTATATGTACCCTTGTCAAAATCAGCCTGCACCATGAATTCACCCATAAAACCATTACGATTCTTACGAAAAACACACTCTATAATGTCGGAGTTTGTACCACGACCAAGAGCCATAACCCAGTCAGCATCGTATGCAATCTGTCGTGACCAAGCGGTCTGACCAAGTGTTGGAACAGTGTCTAGCTTAGTTACATCATCTGGTGTTGCTGATGAGATAGCAATAATGGGAACCTCTTCTGAAATAGCCATAAGCTTTAGTTCACGAGAAAGGTTTTTCATTCGAACAGTTTCGTTGTCTGACTTTTGGTTTGGCGACATAAGCTGCAAATAGTCTACAATAACAAAGTCTGGTTTGTACTGATCTATCTTACCACGCAATACTGAGGGCGTAATCTCTCCACCAGAATCATTTGAAATAATGTGAAACTCTGGCTTTCCTGCAAGATTTTTCGTGTGCCAAGATTTTAGCATATCAAGCTCTACCTGACCAGCAGAAAGCTTTCTGTGTGACCAAAGGCCTTCCCCCATAATTGTAAAGACACGATTACGAACCTCTGTCTCACTCATCTCAAGGCTAACAACCATTGGAGACTTGCCCTGCTTCCATGCCTGTACCGCAAAATAAAGCGATAGCCATGACTTTCCAATACCTGGATAAGCAAGGAATACTCCAAGCTGTCCTGGCGTAATTCCAGCAGGAAGGTAGTTGTCGAAACCCGGAAGACCAGTCTTGATTCCTGTGAACCCTAGAGCAGCCTGCTCTTGAACATTTGTATAGTATGCAATCGCATCATCAATATCTGTAACATCAATATCACGGATTGCAGAAGTGTTCTTCTTTAGTTCTGATGTCATTGTAATCAATGACTCAAGTACCTCTACACCCTTACCACCTTGAATATCTGTAGCTGCTGTGCGAACAATGTCCTTTAGACTATCATTAAGGTACTCTGCCTGTAGTTCTTCTAGGTGGTGCTTTGTTGCCCCTACCCCAGAAACTGGCTCAAAGTCACGGAACTTCTCAACAACTAGTGCTGTTGGTGGAACCGTGCCATTATGATCAAAGTAGTTACGAACAAACTGCCAGATATCATTATGAGTACGTAGCATGTTGTCTACGTTTGCCTGAAGCAAAACGTGGACCTGCTTATCCTCTAACACAGCAGAGATAAGCTTTGCCTCTGAATTACTCATTTAACCATTCCTTTGCTCTAGCCCTACGCTCTTGTCGTTCTTTCTCGTCTACCTTTTGTTGCCGAACAGCAGAAATAATACTGTCAGCATAGTTTGCAAAATACTTCCAACTTGGCGATGGAGCAACATCAAAGTAATACTCCAACAGGTCGTAGCATTGTGGCAAGCCGTATGATTCAATTAATGCATCTGCTGCCCATTGCTCAACATTCAAATTCAACAATGGCTTTTTCTCATGCTTTATAACATAAAGCTTGGAATACCTACTGAGCAAAGCCATACGATCTTTGCGTTCAGCCATTACTCTTTAATTTCAGACTTAGCTTCGTTAATCTTTTCAACAAGCTTTGATTCAACGAATGCGTACACTCGCTCAAATGCTTCTGTGATGTTCTCTCCATCACGACGTGAGTCAACTACACCAAGATCGATTCGTAGTGACTGGAAGTTGCCAAGGTTAAGTGTGTAACCCAATGTAACATTTACCTTTGTTTCTTCGTTATTCATCTCTCATACCCCTTTCGAAGGCTTAAATACTTTCTGACCAAACAGGAATAAACCTGCCGTCTTCTGTTCTCGTATATGTCAGTATACCACTGCCTAAACGGCGTGTCAACTCTTGTCTAGTAGGAGTTATATCGTTTGTGATAAGCTTATCCTTTCTTGGTCTTCCCATGTGATAGGTAGAAAGTATATCACGAATTTCGTAAACCTGCGATTCTGAATAGTAGCACCTTATCTGCCACCCTCTTTCTCCGCCCTTGGATGCCCCCCTAGGCTCTGGAATGATCCCACGCTTCATGAGACTAGGCATATATTTTCTATGACGATTTACTAAGATAGCTACTTCTCCAACAGTATACGCTCGTTCTCTATTCTTCTTAAAGTCTCCTACTAGACAACTTTCAAGTTGATCCTTGTTCATATTGTAGACAGACATAATGCCGTTAGATTTTCCTAAATGATGTACCCTGACCAAATCGCCATTAAGAAACCATACCTTTTTGCTACCAGGTATTACTGGTGCAGAGTTATAGGCCTGTCTGTCAAATCCTGGGGATGGCATTTGTGCCAGCCTATACTGGAATGCCGATTGCAATAACGTTTACGCCGACGGTAAACTCACCACTAGTCTCAAACTTAACTGCACCTCTAACACTACTTGTTGTAACACTTGTTAGAATTACCGTTGCGTTTTTAGCTGCATTGCTAGCTGTGGCACGAAGAGAAATTGGGGTTGCCGTAACAACTGGGGGATACTTAAATGCAATATCAAAACGATATTCAAAATCTACATATTGATCAGCATTTGTTGTCTTTTCTGTATTGATCTTTACTTGACCACTAACAAATTTAACCTCGCTAGACCTTACCTGCTTGCGTCCAGACAAAGTCCAAAGACTAGCATATGCAGAAATCTTAATAGCAACCTTGTCATATAGATCATTGACTGATCTAACAATGTCAGATATAAAAGTTACATCTAGGGGCTGTCCTCTTTGTGGAATTGGCAGTTTCATGTTTTTCTCCTTATAGTATTATATCAGAAAAAGTCTTTATGGTGTAGCCACATTGGCATATCCAACAGTAAGCAAACTGTTTGGTTTTTTATTAGATGATGCTACCTGGATCATAGCAAACATGTGAGTAGAGGTTGCAGATATTGTTGTCAAGTCATCACTGGTTTTAATTGTAAGCGGTTTTGACAAATTGTAAGATGTTCTGTCTGTTGTGTCTACATAAACATAATCATTAATGGACAATGTTGAAAGTTGCGTTGTTGGGGCAGTAATACTAAACTCGTTTTGTGTTGTGCTCGCAGTACCAGTGCCTCCGACTGGGCTATACTTAAATGTATATGGATCGACAACTTCTGTTACAGTTGTTCCTACACGATCATAATCAGTGGTAGTGCCTGATACTGTTATGGTCATTCCTACCTTTAACCCATGCTCTCTTTTTGTCCCTGTAGGAACATCGCCAGTAAAAAGTGTTACAGTTGCCACAGTTGCAGTTTTAGAAAAGAATCCACTTCCAAGGTCAGCATTAAGAATAACAATATTTTGAAATCTATGGACAAAAACATCGTATAGGTTAGCGTTGTTTTCATCGTCCCAGGATAGCAACACTTTTTTGGTAGCTCCAGCTTTGTTAACCATCGTAGCAACGTTTCCAGAAATAACCGCTGGTCCAGCAATCTCATACACATTTGACCAAGTAGAAATCTTTGTGCCGTCTTCAGTCTTAACTCTAAACTGAATGGGAATTGTGTTTTGGGGTGAGACAGATATTTGAGATTTAAAAATTGGAATTTCCACCTTTTTTATATCTCTTTGAAGTGCCATTACCTATCACCAACAATTATTGGAAACTTGTATTCAATCAAAGTGGAGTTATTAACATTTTTTTCAACTGGGACTATGTAATTTACTCCAGCAATTGTTTTTGTAGATCCAACAGTAGAGTATGCCACAAGCCCGTATGAGGTATTCTGTTCTTCATCATAAACATTCTCAAAAGAAATTGCATCTAAAGCCAATGAGTATTCATCTGATAGGTTTGCTGCATTATATGGTGATGCTCCAAATGCAGAAAAGTGTATTTTAATTGTGTCTACCGCAGACCATGCAAAATTAGAAGAAACCTCTAAATCAGACAGAGGAACACTTTCAGCAAAGTAGCGAGAGCCTGCTAGCTGAGTACTACTTTTATTAATTTTAAGTCTTGCATATTTTGGATTTTCCGTTGCTGTTTCTGAAGAAAATTCAATAATTATTCCAATATATGATGGGGCACTGTTTGGCGAAGTGCCGTCGGGTTGAGGAACAACCTTTTTATATAGAATAGAAAAAGCAACTTTTATCTTATCTGAAGATGAGTTTTCGTCAAAAGCATATGTTTGTCCAAGCAAATGCACATGCCTGCTATCTTCAATTCCAGCAGCAATATTCCCAGAACCAGTAGCTACAGCCATTGTTGTTAGATTGTCAACATTTTGAATATACGAAAGCTTTCCATTTAACACGAGGGTGCTATTGTACATGCGCGGTCTTTCTTGCTTAGATGTCCTCTCAGCGTTTTCAAAAATGGCCCTATCGGCACCAAAATATGTAGCAGGTGTTGCTAACGACAAACCAATTGTTGCACCATAGTCGGTGCTTAGTCCTGTAGGAAAATCAACAACAGCTTGTGTTGCCGTATTGTGCAGTTCCCAGTTTTCATAATTAGCAAACGTATGTAGGACACCACTTTGAGATCCTCTAACAAGATTGTTTGTTCCTGCAGAGTATATTCCTAATTCAGTAATTGATAATCTTTCTTGTGTTGGTGCCTCTGCTCCCAAAACCAGCATATCAACTCCATCTTCGGTTGCCAAGCCTCTTGAAATAATTGGCACTCTTAGCATCTCAAAATCAAGAGACGCTTTACCTGAATAGTCTAGCGATATTGTTGCTCCACTTTGAACAGTTGGTTTTATTGTTGATAACGTTCCAGCACTTGTTGTTCCAGTTCCAGCTTCTGCAATAAGAAAAACTGTGCTAGAAGGAACTGCATAAACAGCCACATCTGTATTATTAAAATCTGCATCTGTAAAACCAGTGGTAGTAATTAGGTCTCCCACAACAAGTCTATGGGCTGAAGCAGCAGTATATTCTGCATAACCACTTCCAGGAAATACATCATTTACAGCAGTTAACGCTGGAATAGTATAGTTAGCAGGGAATGTTAGTTGAGTACTTGTTACAGTTGCAATAGTTTTATCTCCATCAACTCTACCGTCGCTCATATCGACAATAATGTTGTCACCAACTTTAAATGTGTGTCCACCAGAAATAGTTACAGTTACTGTAGATCCTGAAATTGAGTATGATGTTGGAGTCTTAGAAGTTGTTGTGCTTGGTGGTGCACCACAGCCTAACGCAAGGTATGAGCCATATGATGGAATCTGACCAAGCATATATTTTGCTACTAAAGATTTTCCTTTATTTGTTATCAATTGTTTTCACTCCCTCTATTTATTATACCAAACTTCGTGTTAATACCAAAAAGAATTTTTACTTCTACAACATACCCTGTTTTTAAATTTTCAAGCTCAATAACAATTGACTCTGTTTCTCCATTAAAATAAACAATTTCATTTGGAGTGTATCCAAATGGCAAAAAGTCATCTATATCAATTTGATAGTTCTCTAAGTTAGACTGCAGTGTACCAAATGGTATTTCAATGTCACTGGAAAAGAAAGATCCCGAATCTTGAATAAAAAGGTTTGTTACGTTTAGTGGACTGTTAATTGTATCACTTCTTGCTGAAGACAGCAACTCCTGGCCACCGATCTGTTCAAACAAGTAGTCTGTCATTGACTCAATAGAGATATTCTCTTCATCTAAAATAATATCTGGAGAAGCAACTTTGGCTCCAGACTTCCTATATTGATAAATTGGTTTCGGTAGGAATGGGTCTACTGCATCAACCATTAGTCAATCACCTCACTTACATATATTGTACTCTTAATTCCGTCACCCTGGCGACTATGTGCAATACTATAGACGACAAAACGTGTTGTACTATCAGCAATTATATCAGTTGTACCGTCTTGATAATCGAATGAAACGATGTCTCCCAACTGTAAATGCGGAACCCCAAAAACATCTAGACCTACAGCTTTTTTAGGAACTGTTACATTCTTAACTAAAAATTTCATTGTGTTTTCAGCAATAGATTTATTTTGAATATACATTGCATCTACCGAGAATTCTTTTTTGCCATATTTTGCAATGCTGTTTTTAATTCTTTGATAATTATTTTTATTAAGAATAATATTTCCAGATGCAGCACCATTCCAAAATTCTGGATCAGACAGGTTACTGTTTTCTGCAAAATATTCATCTAGTGTTAGGTCACGATCTGTTTGTTGTGTAAATGTAACCCCTAATATTCTTAGCCAGTTGCCAGAACTTTCATCAAGACTGATAGCCTTATCGGTTATATTGAAGACAAGGAATTCTGCACCGTATGCAGTTGGTGTAAATCCAGAAATGGCATACCCCTTGGTGCTATTAAATGTTGGAGCTATGTATGCAGATAAAGCAGGGTATGCTTTGTCATACCTAATATTAAAGTAGTCCATTTCACGCATAATGGTTCCAAACTCTTCAAACCACAATAATTGCTTTTTGGGTGCCACTGGAGATATACCAGTAAGATAGGTTGAAGATACCGCTTCTGGGAGGGCATATTTTCTAAACGACTCTTCAATCACTGTTTCTTTAGATAATGATGCAGCAGCAGATAAAGGGGTTTCTGATGAATTATAATAGTTTGCAGACTTATTATTTGAAAGAGCGTAGACATTTTCAAACATTGCCCTTGTAGAACCCCTAACAAACAATGCCAGACTGTCGGATATGTTAATTGGGTTTTCTGTATCTGTTACTTTTCCAATTAGTTTATTGTTTAGATATAAGTAAAATGTAATTCCAGCTGTTGGCACACCTGCACTGTTTGGCTCAATTGTTTGTGCGTACTCAATTGCTAGATCATATACTGTAGGGTTTTCCTCTGTAGCCATTCTGTATTGACCAACAAATTTGCCGTCGTCAACAAGAATGTTGGATCTTCCATACCATAGTGGTATTGGCGTTGCTCTTCCTTGTGAGTTTGCGTTTGCAGTATTTCTTGCTGTCTTGTAAAACATAAGATTGGACAACGACTCATCGTTTGGAGCGTAGGCTTCTATATTTAAAGACGACAAACCAGCAATTTCAAAAAAGTAGCCGATATTTTCTTTTGAACTCATGAGGGCTATTCCAGCAGAGTTAGCAGAAACTTTTACGTCTCCATATTGACCAGCAGAAAAAGATCCAGATGGTAATTGAGTCGAAGAGTCTGGAGAATTTTGACCAATTAGTCTAATTCTTGTTCCTACATGATTTGGATTTTGACCAACAAGAGTAGATAAACTATCCTTTTGCACATATGAAACGAAATCTCTTGGGGTTGATGAAATTGCTGGACCAGAAAAAACTAAAGCCGATGACTGTACGGTTGCTGTGGATTTTGCTTGTGGAGAGTCTGGATCGTCTTCAGCAAAATATGAACTACTAAGAAAGTTTCTAATCATTCCCGTTCTTGAAGATTTTTTAGCAGTATTAGTTGACGCAATTGAATCAAAGAAGGTTCCTGCAGAATTGTTAGATGTTGCTGGTATGCTTTTTGAAACATCAAACAATATTGAAGATTCCATAGAAATACCCTTAATGTTTGATGTATTCATGGCCCAGTGTGAGTTATTGAGTCCAGCATTATGATAAACTATTCGAGTATTAAACTGACCCCTACCATGTCTGGCAACTGCTCCTGGTTTTGGAGTGCTACCGTTTGCTAAATAGAATGGCTCTACAAATATTTTAACTCTGCCTGTTGGGAATATTTTTCCATTAAAGGCCATTTGAGCAAAGTATTCTGCATACTCTTCAGCAGAACTAATCCATACATTTCCTACACCCTGGACAGAATACTCAACAGCATCAAATCTTATGATTTCTCCATTTGCATAGAAGTATCCATTATATCGAGTAATCCAGTAGATGCCTTCGCCAAGATTCATAACATTGTTCTTGACCTGGTTGCTCTGATCAACAGATGGTATTTCCGATGTAAGGTCGGTATGCAAGGGAATTGCAGCCAAAGAATATGCAGACTGATTTTGTATTTCTCCATTTTCAGGCTTTGTCTGTTCTGTAGGGCTTACCTCCCATAGCACAACTGGCTTATAGGTGAATACCCTATCGTTATCAAGTAGCGATGCTTGTCTGATCTCTCTTACAGTTCTCTGGATATATCTTTCTGTATATGTAATCTTTCCACCGTTGTATATATCCTGGTCTTGACTTTGGATATCAATAATGTTTGCTAGTGCAGGTCCGTTGCTATTCCCTCGCAAAACAAGGTCTTCTGTATTTGTTGGTCTATCTCCAATTCCTGGAAGCATATAGCTTTTACTCATTAAGACTAGATTATTGTATTCGTCAAAAAACATTGCTGTTTGTGTAGATACCGCAAGGTCTTCTAAAACTTTTGCAACAGATGTATTTGGCTCAACAAAAAAGTCCTGGATAATAGGCTCATCGTCATTTGGAGATTTCTTGTATATGTAATTTGTAAAGCCAATAGAGTCTAAAACCATAGCAACTGCATAACTAAAAGATGCATTTCGCACAAACGTTTCTGGCATTGTCAAAGACTCAAACTGAACAAACAAGTCTCTAAGATCTAGGCTTACATTTCTTGTCTTGGCATCTACCATTGGGAAGATGTCTGCATACATTGTCTTAATCGGAATATAGACATCACTCACACTTCCACCGCTAGAAACATTTTTAATAATTTCAAAAAATTTAAACTGCACATTTCTCTGTAATCTTTTAGCAATTACACTGTCTTCATTTTCAAGAGAGAATGCTAGGTCATAGTCTGCCAAGCTTATGTTTCCAGTTGATGCTAATAGTTCACCAACAGGCAGGTTGGTCTGCCCTAGATTTGCAGCAACCTTTTTAATTGAATAGCTTTTTGTCATATCAGTTAAATCGATAGCTAGCCTTGCAGAAAGCTCAATAAGCTCAAATGGGTAGTCTTTTCTACTAAGAGAGTTTACGATAACTCTTAAGCCTTTAACTGAAAGATACTCGGTACCGTCAAGACTGCTATCTGTAAAGTTAGACAGAACTGGGGTATCTGTAGTAATAGACTCTGCCCCAGTTTCCCAAACACCATTGTTTAGCTGAAGCTCAAAGTATCCATCACGACCAATTAGTGGAACATCTACAGCTTTATATGCGGAAGAAAAGTCTTTAAGCGTTTGCCAAGTATTTGTAGAATCAAGGTATTGTATTTCCCAATTTACTGGAACAACACGATTTACTACTTGATCTTCCTCTTCATAGAATGGATCATCAATAAATTCACCGTCACTATTGTAGTATGTTGATAGATCATTTGTTACCGTGCCAACGTGAGTTTGCATTTTGATAACTACCCTGTTAATTGGCACTGCTTCCTTATAAACAATAAAAGGTGCGGCATCAGAAATTCGATATTCGTCTTCTAGTTGATTTGGTATAAGGGTTGTGGATATTCCTCTTGCCACCATTTGCTCTTCGCCATCATTTGTTATTGTTTGATATCTAAATGAAGACCAATACTTAAAAGTATCATTTTTGTCCAACATGTAGTATCTTGGTCTAGCCATCATCGATGTAGAGTCGTTATGCAAAAAATGAGTGTTTTTTCTAGAATAAAATGCTGCCTTGTTGATTCCAGATCTTGGTCTAAACTGCTTAAAGCAATCTTCCAAAGAATAGTAAAGTTTTACCTTGTCTTGGGTAGAGGCAAACGCAATTGGAATATCGTTTTGATCATACCCACCATCTACAACAATATCCGAGTCAGTATATCCGTAATAATATGGAACAGCTGTTTGTGCTGTTTCTTCTGAAAAGTCATGACGAATTACTTCGTTATGTCTATTACGGTAATTTCCAATTTTTAAAATATTGTCTGGATCGTTCATGTTTATTTCAGCATAAACCAATGAAGATATTTCAATTGTTGGACTATTTTGAAGATGCGTTTTTAGTGATGCTGAGCCAAACATTCTATGCCTCTTCCAAGCTTATAGATACAGACCACAAGTCATGAGTAGTAGCACCTCTTTTGTCTACATTGAATGAAAAATCAGAGATGTACATTTCCAGGGCTTCCGTATACTCACCAAGTCTAGCATACTTTCCACCATTTGCCCCAGCTCTCTCCTGAAGATTGTCATATGCCAATAAAACATAAAATGATCCAACATGCTGGTCATACCACTCTTTTATGTCTGCCCCACCTGCTCCACCATCTACGGTATACTCTTCTCTATCATTATAGAATGAAGACTTTCCAGCAAAAATTGTTTGTGTTTCTCCATCAAAAACATCAGAGATTGCAAATTCTGGTGATACAGCATATGACCTTGATGGCAGATTTTGCCAAGAAAGCCTAATCATCTTTTTATCATCAATGTGGTATGAACGCATTCTGCCATTAATCATTCGTTCTCTGGTTTCAATACGCTTTGGAGAAATGTCGATAGCTCCTCTATTGTGATCTGACAAAATTAGAAAGGTCTCTAGGTTGTCTGTTTGTGAAGAATTAACCTCAAAGCCAGCTGGAATCAATCCTGAGTCTGATTGGTTATATGCCTCAGTAAATGCAATACCCTGCGGTCTTGCATACTTTTTACGACCAGCAACATAATTAATTTCTTGGGGGGTAGCAGTCATTATCTAGTCACACCTCTAACTCGTTGTCCTTCTACTTGTTTAATTCTAGACATAACTGCACTTGCAATCTGGTCTGGATTTGCATTTGTTTCTGCGTTAACAACTATACTATAATTATACACTGATCCGCTGGCTTCTTGTGTAGCTTCTCCCTTGTTGAAGGATGGTCCCTTTCCATTATACTTAATTCCTGGGATACCAATCTTTGTACCCTTAAGATCTGGAATTTCTCCATTATTAATAGCTTCCATAAATGGAAGACCAACTTTAGAAACAGAAGATGCACGAACAACATACTCTCCATTTGAAAGCATTCTTGGAATAGAGTCTGATGTCCCAGTTCCTGGACCAGTAATCAAACCACCTTCGGCATTTCCAGTAAGCCAATTGCCTAAATTAGTTAACCAACCAGTTACAACATCAAAAGGAGAGACACCCTTGTCGAACCCCTCACCAGCCTTCTTACCTAGACCACTAAAAGCAGCATATGTGTTTCCTTCTTGAGCACTAACTGTTCCAGGAATTCCGCCAATATTACTACTCCATGCACTGCTAACCTTTCCTGCCTCACCTGTTCCTGACATTCCAAAAGCTGAAAAGCCTGATGCAACAGCTGGAGCCTGAGCATTAATTAGTGGTGGAATGCCAGCAAAAGAATTACCCCATGCGTCTTTTGTGCCATTCGCTTTCTTACCTGCATTTGTAAGAATATCTGTAAAAGAAGTGTTTGTTTTATTAGTCACTACTTGTAGATAGTTTGGCATTTTCTTTGTATAAAGATCTTGATACACTGCTCCAATTTGATTAGCGCTAGTTTGAGCATTAGCAACTGTCATGCCCATAAACTGAGATGCTCCTGGAATAGCATTTGCACTGTAGGCACCAGTAGTTGGTAGAGTAACTGGAGGAGTCGTAACAGGAGGTGGTGTAGTTGTGGTTGTTGTAACACCACCGCCGCCGCCGAATCCGCCGCCTCCACCGCCGCCGCCTGTGGCCGACTCTTCTTTCTTGGGCATTCTGTATTCAAG